>Ga0316201_10000635_pt1 | contig 20910 bp, 20 predicted proteins | sample CS6wburrow_MG_FD_204516 | JGI IMG/M metagenome (GOLD analysis project Ga0316201, IMG submission 204516) | Coastal sediment microbial communities from Delaware Bay, Delaware, United States - CS-6 worm burrow | ecosystem: Environmental > Aquatic > Marine > Coastal > Sediment | place: USA... | reverse complement strand
CTCCGCTACCTGATACCTGGGAGATGACGCAGGATGCCGGTCTGAAAGCGACGGATTATGAACTGGTGGAGTGGTGGGAAGTTTTCGAAGATCAGGTACTTAATGACTTGGTAGAAATTGCTCATCAGCAAAATTATTCACTGGAGTTGGCTGGTCTGAAAGTGCTGGAATCACGTGCGCAACTTGGCATCGCGACCGGTACCCAATATCCGCAGCAGCAGCTGGCGTCAGGCGGTGTCACCCGGGTTGGGCCCAGTGAAAACGCCGGCCAGGGTAATACGGCTTTCAACCAGTATGACCTCGGCGCGTCGCTGGCCTGGGAAATGGATTTTTGGGGAAAGTTCCGGCGTGGTATCGAATCGGCAGATGCGGCACTGGCAGCGTCGATCGCCAACTACGATGAAGCGATGGTGCTGGTCACAGCTCAGGTCGTCAATAACTACGTGACAATCCGTATCCTTGAAGAGCAGCTCCGGATTGCGTATGAAAACCTGAAATTGCAGCAGAGAAGCTACAATATTGCAGAAGTTCTGTACCTGAATGGACAAGATTCGGAGCTGGATGTCCAGCAGGCCAAAACCCTGTTGCTTGGTACCCAGGCGACCGTCCCTGAACTGGAAACACAGCTGAGCCTGTCGCAAAATGCATTGAACACCCTATTGGGACAGAACAATGGTTTCGTTGAAACCATGATCGTTCCAGGCCCCATACCGGAAGTGCCTGATCAGGTCGCAATCGGCATACCTGCCGACCTGTTGCGCCGTCGGCCGGATGTACGGCAGGCTGAATTGCAGGCAGTTGTACAGAATGCACAGGTCGGTGTTGCAACTGCAGACCTGTACCCTAGCATCGCCTTGTCAGGCTCACTTGGTGTTATCAGTATTTCAAGGGATGTTGGCGGTGGTGGCTCCTCAGATCTGTTCAGTTCCGACAGTATCAGCTATAGCGCAGGTGCGTCATTCACGTGGCCTGTACTCAATTACGGTCGAATCCGTAACAACGTCCGGGTGCAGGACGCTCGACTGCAGCAGGCCCTGGTTGCCTACCAGCAGTCTGTGCTGGAGGCTGTACAGGAAGTGGATGACGCCATGGTCTCACTGTCAGGTGCCCAGGCACAAAAAGCTATCCTGCATGAAGGTGTGGCGGCGGCAGTCCGTTCCAACGATTTGTCGATGCTGCAATATAAAGAAGGTTTCTCAGGGTATCAGAGAGTTCTGGACGCCCAGAAATCATTATTTAGCCAACAGAATCGTTATGCGTCCAGCCAGGGGCAGGCCGTCCAGAGCCTGGTGCAGTTGTACAAGGCCCTGGGTGGCGGATGGGAAGTCAGGGAGGGCAGGCCATTCGTGGACGAAAATACGCTGACCGTTATGCGTGAGCGAACAAATTGGGGAGATTTATTGGATGACCAATGATAAGAAGAGAGATCCGGTACGTGTTTGGACATATGTCGTCCTGGTCTTATGTATCGTTTTGATGGTCATTTATCTGGTGGGTGACAGGCTGACACCATTCACGACCCAGGCCAGGGTGCATGCCTACGTGGTTCCTGTGGCGTCTCAAGTCGCTGGCAGGGTTAATACCGTTGATGTGAAAAACAACCAATTGGTCGTAGCAGGGCAGCAATTATTCAGCATTGATCCCGGTTCTTACGATCTGGCCGTGCAAGCAGCTGAAGCCGCCTTGAAAAATACTGAGCAGTCGATTGAGGCCGGTATTTCAAATGTTGCCGCTGCCAGGGCCAGCGTAGACTCGGCAAAAGCAAATGTCTGGAAGACAGATCAGGATGCAGCCCGTATGCGCCGCATCCGTAAAGAAGATGCCGGAGCCATTTCGGAAAGACGGATTCAATCCGCCGAAGCCAGTCTTGCCTCGGCCCGCGCCAGCCAGACCGCCGCTGAATCATCACTGGCTGCGGCAATAAGTTCTTTGGGCTCGACCGATGACAATAATGCACAAATCCAACAGGCACGGACAAACCTGCAGAACGCCCGCCTGAACCTGGAACGAACAATTGTTTACGCACCCCGCGATGGCATGATCACTGATCTGCAGATTGACCGGGGAAATTATGCGGCAGCGGGTGCTCCTTTAATGACATTCATCGCGATTTACGATACCTGGATCCAGGCGGATCTGTCCGAGAATAACCTGGGCAATGTGAACGCGGGTGATCCCGTCGAAATTACTTTTGATGTGCGGCCCGGAAAAGTGTACAAGGGTAAAGTCCGGCAAACCGGTTACGGTGTTCAGGTCAACTCCAACGCACTGGGAACCCTGCCGACCATCGACAATGACCGGAACTGGTTACGTGACGAGCAGCGATTCCCAGCCATCATCGATTTCGAAACCAGCGACCTGTCTGAGTCAAATTTACGGGTTGGATCACAGGCCTCCGTGATCGTTTACACGGGTGATAACGCGATCATGAATGCACTCGGAAGGTTCTATATTCGATTGAATGCTTATTTGAGCTATGCCTATTGAGATGCATCCGGTAGCGGCCCGCAGAATATTCAGACTGGTATTTGTAACCGCATTTGCCCTGTGGTTGTCTCAGACGGTTAACTGGAGTGTGTCGTACATAACGCCTGTGCTGTTATCAATGCTGCTGGCGATTCCATTGCCCGGCTTGAGTCTGAGGCAGGGATTGGTATTTGTCCTGGCGCTGGTCATACCCATCTGGTTAACGACCTGGTTCTTGCTCCCTGTATTAACTCACCAACCCCTTGTGGGTATGCTGTTGTTGATTGCGGGTTGTTTCTGGTGTTTCTACTACGGCGCCAGTGGTGGTTCACCTATTTTGGGTGCGTTCCTGACCATGGGGCTGGCGATAGTGGCGGCGGTCGGGTCTGACTCGATTGACTCGGTGCTGGCGGTCGACAAAGCTCTGACTTTAAATGCAATTATAGCCATTCTATTACTGTGGCTGGCGCACGTTTTGTTACCGGATAAACCCATGGAGGCCGGTTCGAAGCCAAAGCCGAAAGCAACGCCACCCTCCCGCCAGGAGGCAATTCGCAGTGCCTGGCGTTCAACGGCCATCGTGCTTCCGGTTATCGTATTTTTCCTGTTCTACGCCGGCAGTTCATCCTACCTCGTCGTTATGATCAAGGTTGCGAGCATGGGGCAGCAGGCGGAGAACGATAAAACAAAGGCAGTAGGGTATTCCCTGCTGATGTCGACACTGATTGGTGGGATTGGTGCGGTTATCATTTGGAATCTGATGAGCGTCTGGCCGTCCCTGATACTCCTGACACTGCTGGTTGTCCTTGGCGGATTGCTTATGGGTCGAAAAATTTTCGCGGGGCAGGGCATGGCCACAGGTGCGGGCACCTGGTCATACGCCTTTATGACCATGCTGGTTATCATCGTGCCCGCAGTCCTGGATGGTGCCGGCGGGGATGCTGCCGGTGCAAAGTTCTTTGACCGGATTGCCATGATGGCTTGGGCCACCCTGTATGGTGTCGCTGCAGTTTATGTATTTGATGCGTTTTGGCGTGGGAAAGCACCCGAAACCGTAACTCACTAGCGTGCCTTGAAGTCAAAACTATAAACTCTGCTTCGGGTTTTTTTGTTCGAGCAGCGCCCGTGCCTTCCCGGCCCTCGTCAAAGTTACCTATACCGCTCTGTTCCATCCGGCTGCTCCGGCTGACTCATGACCTGGTCAATGACTGATAAATTGAAGTGCCATTGCCAGGGTGTGTCCCGCATCCGCTCGCGTTTCGTTGTTCCTCCGCGGCATCCGGGGTTTAAGCCAATTGATCTTTTCTTCAGATTTTTCAGCGCAAAAAAAAGTGCCGCGAAAATAGTGCAAAAAAATAATCTTGTGCTAAATTTATGGTAAGAGTTTAAAAATAATAATTAGCGGTTTAGTTTTTTTTTTGCGGATGTAAGTTGGGCAAGATCATGTACTGCATTAGTAGTGCAACGTTGGGTTTTTGACTGACGAGAGTAACTTTTAACCGGAGACATCCGCAGATTGATTCATCATCCTTGTTGTTCCTGCTGATGTCACCACACGATGGTGGAGGTAGACAGATGCGCGCGTTTGGTTGCTATAGGCGTGTTAATTACGATTTGAAAATTGAAAACGAGTATGTTGGCGCTGACGCACGTGGTTGCTGATGAGTAAGTTTAACGGTACAAGTCTTTGTCTGTTCGGTTCGTACCCGGTGCGGGTCAACGGCCAACCCTACTACCTTGGTATTTCAGGCCCCACCGAGCAGTTATTTCAATATCTGCTCGTCAACTCGGGCAAGGAGACCCGCAGGGAATTCCTGGCCGAGCTGTTCTGGCGTGGTTCAACCACCGGTCGACAGCGTTCTGCGCTGAACTCTGCCATTTGCAGAATTAAGAGACAGTTGACAGATGTCGAGGGTGTGGAAGTGGTATGTGACGGGCCGGCAGTATTCCTCAGCATCGCGGACACCGTCAGGGTCGATTTCAAGGAATTGACTGAAACCGTACATGCAGTTTCATTGAGTGAATCCATGAGTACTGCTCTCGCTGACAGACTTTACAAGGCACTTGACGCTTGTGACGCACCGTTTTTGGACGGTGTAACATCCGATTGGGTTCTTACTGAGCGCGAAAGACTGTTTAATATACAAATCCGCGGTATGACCATCCTAATGCACTGGCTGGGTCAACAACGGCGTTACGAAGACGCTCTGGATATCGGCCGCCGGTTGCTGGCGGCGGATCCGGCACGTGAAACTATCCAATGCGAGATGATGTGGCTGTACGTGCTTAACGGACAGCGCGCCCAGGCCGTGCGACAGTTTCAGGACTATCGATCCTGGCTCAGAGTCGAGCTCGATATTGAGCCAATGCCGGAAACCAGGGCGCTATATGACCACATCCGGTTGGAACTCAATGACGGCAGATCCGGAAGACGGCACCAGGTTTCTGGTATAGCGGAGAAAGAGCCCCGCAGAGCGTCTTTCAACTTGTTACTGGGCGCGATAGAACGGTCGAGACGTGAATTATACAAAATGCTCAGCGACCAGCTTCTGTAAAATCCCCGATTGTAACTTGATGAATCAATAGCAATAAATAGGACAATGTTGATTGCTGATTCAGCATGTTCTGCCAGTTTGATACTACTTACAAACATACCTGTGCCTAATGGTGACTAAGCGGTGACAACTGCGTGACTGCCTTGAGATTGTTCGGTGATCTTACAACTATGCCCAACTGACGATATCGGCACCTTCAGGTTATCAGCAGAAAATGAAGGTCGATTAAGCTGTTTTTCATAGGATTTGCCCAAGGTCTTCGGGTTTCGGGCATTGTGGGAATTGACGGAGTTTGGCCAATAGGGCAATACATTCGAGACAGATGGACACCACCTTAATGCCTAATGTTCTCAAAAACAGTCACCTGGTCATGGATGACGTTCACTCCTTTGTACTTCGTGTGTACCTGAACCCCGCACCTGACGGGCGGGGAGCAGCCAGACCGCAATTCAACCTTGAATATGTGAACCAGGGTGTTAACCAGCGCATGAAGAACCTGGACGAGGTTCTGAAGGAACTGACGACCCGTATAGAACTGATTTTACAGCGACGACAATAATACACAGATACAGCTTTCTGTAATCCTATTTAGATGGCATTGCCAAATTCACTCAAAGAACCCCCTTCATAACCAGTGACATAATGATTGAAAATCCACCTCTGGCCACCATTATTCTTGTTATAACCCATGTTTCGACAAACCCGACAGATTTACTCTGGCACTTTACTCTGACCCATTTATTTCTTGGTTAGAGTTGAAATCAGCCGCTCTGGCCTTTTACACGCTAGAAGTCTCAGTTTGCCGGGTGTTGTTGGAGCGTAGCAATGATTCCAGTTTAAACACGTGCGGATCCATGTCACCGAGGTCACGTAGAGCTTCAGCCAGTTGCAAGACATAATCCCGATTGCTACCACTGGGGCCGTGAGAGCTCGCTATATGTGCTGCAATATCCCGGGTTGGCGCAGCCCCAAGGTAAGCAGAGTTATGCTCATCGGCCACATACAAGACCCCCGAGACCTTTTGCTGCCCGTTTAATAGCGCTATATCAATCTCAAGACGCTGGTAGCCGTTTTTCTCCCGGTGGTCCAAGTGATCAAAAACGTTGTGTTCAACCAGGTAGGCAATACCTTTGCACACCACCTTTGCAGCTGGCACCAGGGTAACCACTCGCCCCGGTTGCTCAGGGGTACCACGATGATCGTGTGAGCCCTGCCAAAAGCGGCGTTGCCAGCCGGTAATGCTGGCCTGCTCGCTGCGCAAATAGGGAAAGTCCACTTTGTAAATGAGCGAGCCGTAACCGAACAGCCAAGTGGGTTTTACCTCTGCGTTATTCATATTTGAGAAACCACTATTGGATAGTTGAACAATGTAGGTGTCTATGTTTCTAACAATGGCTGCATCATCGCTTCCAAGCCATTGGCCTTGATTTCATGGACTAACGCCAGTTGCTGGCCCAGCTTGCCTGCAGGAAAACCTTTTCTCGCAAACCACACCAGATATGGCTCCGGCAGCTGCAGTAACTTACGACCGGCATATTTGCCAAACGGCATAGTTTGATTAATTGCTTCTAGCATAAGCTGTGGATCAGGGTTAGTCAGCATAAGGGTTACGTAGTCCAGTGAGTTCGCGCTGCCTGGTGAAGCGCCGATATGTCTGAGACGGGGTTGGGGTGCTATTCATTGTTTCAGGCTAAGGAAACATCCCCCTGATCGCAGCCATTTGCGGTTCAACACGCTCTGCATCAGGCGTTTCATCGGTGAGATCTATATCGCAATATTCAGTTGTAAAGCTTGCAGTAGTAAAGTGTTTAAGGAGTTGACGGACCCGCCCCGTAACCGGCCCCGTTTCACTCATTAACAAGACACCATCGTTGTTGGGTGCACCGTAAAGTGTGTCATCATCGACTACATGATGACCTTCAAGACGCACGTTTTGAATTATCTTACTGGCCAGGTGCTGATCTTCGTTGAATGCGATCAGAAACAACCCTTTAGGAAAAATATCAAGCTCAAAGGCTTCGCCACCGGCTGCTGCGTTTTCTTGATCAATGGCAATATCCATGAATGGGGTTTCGTGCAGGTCAATAGCAGCAGTAAATTTCTTGTTTAGGTCACCGTTAAACAATCGTTGATGAAGTTCCTTTACCGATTTGGCAAGAGCACGCATTTCCTGGGTTTGCGCGTTGTCCAAAAAAGCGTCCCTGTTAATGTCTATTCGGCCTTCTGTAAATCTGAGTTCTTTTTCATACGGACCGGGGCTAAGGCAAGGATAAATAACGATATTAAATCGATCGGCGTATTGTGAAGCTTCCTCTTCTGCAAATTTCAAGGCTGCCAGTGGACCGCCTTTTTCGTACCCGTGAGTGCCCCCTAAAACAATATAGCAAGGTCTTTCCTGACTAAAATCTCCGATAAGTAATCTGTACAAAGCATGTGTAACCCGGCTTGTTTTTTCGACACTGCCAGCAACTGCGTCAGAAGTGGTGGTGTAGGAGGCTTCACCATATTTCTCAAGTTTGAATCCTGCTCGATCCCCGAGTGCTTTTATTCGGGGGACAAGTGTTCTGACATAATCTCTTGAGGGTATTACCTGATGCTCTTGATACCATTTCCTAAATTTTTCTTTCGGCCATGGTTCTGTTTTAATTTCACTCATACTCTATTTCGCTTTTGGCATATGCAAATTGATTATAAGAGGGTCGAGCGCCATTCTTCCAGCGGTATCCTAATAAGGGCTGGATACATTTATTAACGATTGCCTGTGACAAAAATGTGTTCCTTCAGCTGTCAATTACCAGCGTTTACCAGCATTTACTGGCACATTCCAAACGGACAAACACCGCAAGCGACTGTTTTAATAAGAATTAAGAATTGATCGTTACTATCGAAAATCCGCCTGTCGGTGGTTCGATTCCATTGTGCAGGGATGCACCGGTGTCGCGTAGGCCAAGGATGGCCGGGAGCGACCATTGTGCAGGGATGCACCGGTGTCGCGTAGGCCAAGGATGGCCGGGAGCGACCATTGTGCAGGGATGCACCGGTGTCGCGTAGGCCAAGGATGGCCGGGAGTGGTCACCTCTATTCATACTCTTTAAATATTCTCAGCGTATTTACCGTCGCGCAATGCCTCTGTGAGTAATTAACTATCACTTTATTCGGTGCTTTAACGGTGACTGTAGTGTGACGATTTTGTGATGCTACTGTTAGGCCATACTTACAGTGAAATCATGCCTGCTTGATTCATCTTTTATTCCTGCGATAGCAGCACCCCCTATAGTGTCAAAGACTCCAGGGCCCGGAGCCGCTTATTCGGGATAGGCGGATAGTTTCCGGTGTTCCTCGACCCATGACCAAGGAGGAAAGACCGCTATGTACAAACATCCGGGTGTTTATATTGAACATGTACCTTCCGGCGTTCTCGCCATTGAAGCCGCTTCGACATCCATAGCCGCGTTTATCGGGCAGGTTAAACGCGGCCAACTCGTTACTGACGACAAAGAGGACGGCAAGCCGATCCAGATATCCAGCCAGGCACAATTTTCGACTCAGTTTGGTGAACTGGATGGTTCCGCAGGAGGACTGCGCAACCTGGGCTCCAGTCCCGATACCTTCGGGCACGCGGTTCAGTCCTTTTTTGCCAACGGCGGCAACAAGGCTTATATCATTCCGGTGGCTGACGGCAACGGCGATGAAGCGATTGCCGCCTTCACCGACCCGGCCAATGCCGGCATGGGGTTTTACTTTACCGCACGCTCGGAAGGTATCTGGGCCAACGGTTTGGTACTACGCATTTCCGAATCGGTCGCTGACGCCAATCCATTGGCTACTACGTATGATGTCCAGTTAGGTCTCCCGGACGGTAAAGGAGGTTTGGATCCGGTTCTGGAAACGCATACGGATATGAATCTCGACGCGACCAGTGGGCAATTTCTTGCATCAACCATTGATAATGCTTCCACCCTGGTTTCAGCTCGCCATGCTACAGTTGCATCCAGTGGTGGCGGGGCAATAACGGGTTTGCTCAGCGGCGATCTGTCCGGTCTGGATCCGACTACGGTCGCGGCGGGCACCACCCTGGAGCTGAGTTTTACCGGCGATACAGTTACCGGCCAGCCGATTGTGGTGAGCTTTTCCGGCACTGCGACTACCCTCGCGGAAATCGCTGCGGAAATTGAAACCGCTGCCCGAGGTGCCGCGACGGTAAATGCCCGTGCCAATTTTGTTGTGGCAGTCACTCGTGACAAGACGCTACTTTTACTGCCTGGAATGAGCGCTACGGCAGGCACGGTCAACACAGTCGCCGTGTCCGGCGGTACCGCTCAGGCCACGTTGCTGTTTAATCCGGGGACGGCAGTTTCCTATCCTGTCGCCTGGGCTAATCCATCCATTGATCTCGATATTGCTTTTGCCGGCGGCGTTGATCACGGCGCACCGGGTAATAACGATTACAAGAATGCGCTGATCCACCTGCGTGACTATCGCGATATCTCTATTCTTATGCTGCCGGGCAAGCATTGGATCAGCGGTGGTGATAATGGTGCACTGGAAGCAGCCATCACCCACGCCGAGTTTATGCAAAACCGGATGGTGCTTATCGATCCGCCTGATCCAGTCGGCTCCGCCAGGCTGCAAACCCCGACCGATATCAAAGACCTGGGATTGCCGACTTCTCCCTATACGGCGCTCTACTATCCGTGGATGGAAGTGGCGAATCCTTTTTACAATCCCGATACTGCCGCCAACCTTCCCAAGACCTTCCGTGTGCCGGCGGGTTCTTTTGCCGCAGGGCTTTGGGCACGTATCGACGGACGCCGCGGTGTGTGGAAAGCGCCCGCTGGACTGGAGGCAACGGTCAGGGGATCGGTTGGGCCCACCATTGATATCGGCGCCGATCTCCAGGATAACCTCAACGAGTATGGGGTGAATTGTCTGCGCGCTATCATCGGGCCGACTGTCGTGTGGGGTGCTCGAACCCGAGCCACCAAGACCAAGCCCGAATACCGTTACGTTCCCGTTCGCCGCACCCAGAGCATGATCGGCGAGAGTCTTTACGGCGCCTTGCAGGCGGTCGTATTCGAACCCAACGACCATAAGCTTTGGGCTGCCTTACGCGCTAATGTCGGTGCATTCATGGACACCCTGCATCGCGCCGGGGCTTTCCAGGGTGCAAAAGCATCGGAGGCCTACTACGTGCAATGTGGTTTGGGTTCAACAATGACGCAGGCCGATATCGACGGCGGTGTTGTAAGAGTTGTTGTCGGCTTCGCGCCGCTTAAGCCAGCCGAATTTGTGGTCGTCCAAATCAAACAGATTGTCGGTCAGGCAAGCTAACCGGGGGCCCGTTGTCGGGCCCTGAAACTACACGGAGGAAATTTCGATGCCAGCCCCAACTTTTCCCGCTAACGCACACCGTTACGACCCTTATCGCACGTTCAAATTCCAGATCGTAATCAATGGTCAGACCGTCGCCGGTTTGACCAAGATGGGCGCTTTAAAGCGTACGACGGAGGCCGTCAAATGGCGTTCCGCAGGCGATCCCTCTTACCAGCGGGTAATGCCCGGCGGCTCCAGCTTTGAAGCCGTATCTTTGGAACAGGGTCTGACCCACGATCCGATGTTCGAGGAGTGGGCCAACGCGGTAAACAATGTTCGTGACGGCGATGCCGGTATGAGCCTGGTTAACTACCGTCGCGACGTGGTGATAAACGTGCTCAACCTGCAGGGCGTTCCGGCCATGAGTTACGTACTGAGACGTGCCTGGGTGTCTGAATTTCAGGCGCTACCGGAGTTTGACGCCAACAATATGAATACCATCGGTATTCAGACCATCACACTTCAACACGAAGGATTCACCCGCGATGAAGCGGTTGCAGAGCCATCGGAAAGCTAAGCGTCATGGATCGCACTCCTGCCACGCTTTCCAGTGCTTTTCCACGGGTAGACTTTCGTCTGCTGGATGGACATGCACAACTCGCGGTGGCGGAGGCCGTCGTGGGTGGAGCCCCGCGGCCGGTTAAAGTGACGGCGATAATCGCCGCCAGTTTTGCGCTGTCGGAGGGTAGCGCCCCGCGTGCGATGGATCTGGATACCGCCAGGCGTATCACGGCGGCGGGCCGGGAGTGGTTGTTACAACGCACCGCCTTGCACTTTTATGATTGCCCTGAGTGGTTTGAGGCACCCTGTCTCGCCTGTGGTGCGCGGTTTGATCTCAAGCTGTCCATTGTCGATATTCCGCGATCCGGTCCCGGGCCGGGCTTTCCGGTATCAGAGGCGCAAACCAGTCTGGGCAAGCGGTATTTCGAAGCGCCCAACGGTGCCCACGAAGAAGCGATCGCCCGGCATCCCGACAGGGACGCCCGGCGTCTTATTGCCGCCCAATGTGGTTTATCTGAGAACGCGGAAGCAGAAGCTACCCGTTTTACCGACCGGGACCTCGATGTCATTGAGACAGCCCTGGAAACCATCTCTCCTGATATCGCCGACAGTGTAAATATCGCTTGTCCCGAGTGTGGTCATGCCGCCCACTCCCGCATCGACCCACTTGCCTTTGCTTTCCCCAGGCTGGTGGATGTGTTGCAGGAGGTTCACCTTATTGCCCGCACTTATCGCTGGTCTGAAACCAGAATTCTTGATTTACCACTGTCGCGCCGCCGCGCTTACGCGGACTTGATCGCAAGGGATTCCAGAACCGGCAGACAGCGGGGAGTGCATTGAAATGAGTTTTATCGGACGTATCACCGCGCGCGCAACCCCGAGCCGAAATCTTGTTACTCCCAAGGGTTTTGTGCAGCGCGCCGAGCAGGAGGAAGAACAGGAAGAACTTCCAACTCAGGCCTTGAGACGTCAAGAGCGGGAGGAAGAGCAGCCCGCCCAGCCGCTGCGACGTCAGGAGCAGGAAGAAGAGGAAGCCATGCAGACCTTGCGGCGCCAGGCAGAGCAGGAGGAAGAAGAACCCGCCCAGGCTCTACGACGTCAGCCTGAAGAGGAAGAGGAGGAGATGCAGACCTTGCGACGCCAGGCCGAGGAGGAGGAAGAACCCGCCCAGGCTCTACGCCGTCAGTCAGAAGAGGAAGAGGAGGAGATGCAGACCTTGCGGCGCCAGGCTGAGGAGGAGGAAGAGCCTGTCCAGGCGCTACGACGCCAGGAACAAGAGGAAGAAGAACCTGCCCAGGCCTTGCGGCGCCAGGAGCAGGAAGAGGAAGAAGAGAGCCTGCAAACACTCCGGCGGCAAACGGAGGAGGAAGAGGAAGAACCGCTTCAAACCCTGAGGCGTCAGTCAGAAGAAGAGGAGGAGGAGATGCAGGCGCTGCGCCGGGCGGCGGCAGGTCCGGAATCGCTGGAGCCTGACAAGGTGCCGATACCTGAAGAGACACGTGATGAGGCGGAGCCACCGACAGTCACAGCCTTGCATCGGGAAGCACTGACAACCGCCAATAGCGGTATGAACGATTTTGCTCACGGCGACTTCGGCTTAATTGATTCGGGAATTGGTATCCATGCTGGTGTTACCGGTTTGGATAGTACCGGCGACGGATTTAACAGACCCTCAGTTCAGATCGACCAGTTGGATGTCCTGATTCATGAACCTGCAAAAACCGGCGACTCAAGCCGATCAGTTGATCGCAGCCGTTCTATCCGCACACGTTATTTGCGGAGGTTGTAGACATGCCGGTTCCTGTTTCATCATTGTCCGTTGCTGTTCAGGCTATCGCCGTTTTCCTGGATAGTCAGTTTACAGAAGAAGTTAATATTACCGTGGCGCACCCGCAACGGGCCTCTGAGATTGCGAAGGGGGCGGGTACCACGGCACACTGCCTCAATCTGTTTGCTTATCGTATTGCTCCTTCGGGTTTTCACGCGGATGCCGGCTCGGACGAAACCCATTTTTTGCGGATAAATGCGTTACTGACGCCGTTTCCCGCTGACATCGATACCGCTGCTGAAGATGTGGATTTGCGCATCCTCGGTCATGCGTTGAGAGTGTTGCAAAGCCACCCGATACTGCCGATTACCGTGGATCCTTTACCCGGCACTGCAATAACAGAACCTCCGGATCACAAAGATTATCGCCTGGAGTCAATTTTGTTGGCTCCCACGATGGAGGAGATCAACCATATCTGGACGACCCAGGGCGGCGAACTCGCCTACCGCCTGTCCGCGGTTTATGAATTCGCATTGATACCGATCGAACCCCTGCAACCCCGTGTAACAGCTCCTCCACCCGGGGCGATAATAATTGACTCCAGGCTGGGAGTTGAAGAAGCTTCCGGTGAGTTTATCCATCTGAGTGAAGACAGCCGCGCCTTTCCACTGGACAACGACAGCACGCCGCCAACGCAGTGGCTGCCGGTGCAGATGTTGGTCGCAGCCGATGACTCGCTGACCAACACGCTGAATGTGGCGAGTGATGAAACCGATGTAACACTGGCTATTGCCGGTCCCCGGGCAGCATCGGCAGCAGTGCTGGTAAGTTGGCTGCTCAGCGACAGCAGCAGCAGCGCTCAAACGGAGCAAATCCTGCCAATCGGCAGTCCGCTATTGGATGACACGCAAGCGCGCGTAACCCTTTCGCTGGCCATACCGGCAAATGCGGTCAGTGCCTCAATCAGTATTCGCCCGGCGGCTAACGGAACCGCCATCCCCGACAGTCCGTTTGGCAATGTCTTAGAGTTGACGGTGGGGGGGTGACGGTGGTGGACGCCTGAGATGGACAGCAAATTGCATACTCCAGAAATTGATCGACGCCATCTCGACATGGAATGGTCGCGGGTACGAAATATGATTACGTTGGCGGAAGCATTGCGCACGGGTTCAACAGTGGATGACAGCTTTTCAGAGAGTTTTTCCGCGACCAGCGAATCGGTGGCCGAAAACCGGGAGCGGGGTGTCTGGGGCGGTTTAGCCAGCGTGTTGGATAGCGCATACATTGAAAACTTACTGCAAATCGATCTCGACATATTGGCCTTGGCGCTGGTTCCCGATGCGCAGCCGGCACTCGGCGTGCGTATTCAGTCACTGCAACCACAGGTCAACACCCCTTACCCAAGTCTGGGCACTTTGCAGGAACTCCTGATGCTGGATGACGGCAATGAGGTATCGACGCTCTATGACCGTTTGAAAGCCACCGCACCCCTGGTCGCCTCCGGATTAATCCGTGTCAGTGGTGACGGTCCTTACCAGGTCGTCCGGGCAACTTCGCTAGCGCAAAAGGCGGTACTTGGCCGGGTTACCGAGTTGGCGCCTCCGCCTGGCGCTAATTTGGAATTACGTCGTGGCTGTTGGGATGATCTGGTACTGCCCGGCATCACCCTCAGAGCGCTGGAAGACTTCACAGCCTGGTTGCAATGGCGTGAACAAATTCTTGCTTGGGGCGGGCGTCCGGCCGGGGGGCCGCTGGCCTTGTTCTCAGGAACCTCAGGTACGGGCAAAAGTTACGCCGCCACGGTGATTGCCGGTGAACTTTCGAAAGCCGGTAGTGAACCCTGGGCACTTTACACCCTCGACCTCGGCCGGATTATGTCGAAATATGTCGGTGAGACGGAGGAGAACCTTAACCGCTTGCTCGACGCGTTAGATGGGCGTAAGGCGATATTGCAGATCGATGAGGCAGACGGCTTGCTGGGTAAACGTGGAGAAGTATCCGATGCCAGAGACCGTTACGCCAACCTGGAAGTCAGTCACATGCTGTCCCGTTTCGAACGCCATGTCGGCCCGGTTATTCTGACTACCAATCTACGTTCGAATATTGATCCGGCATTCTTGAGGCGTTTTCAGATGGTTATCGATTTCCCGTCACCGGATGCCCCGGCACGGGAGGCATTGTGGTCGCGCTTGATACCGCCGTTAGCTCCCAGGGATGAATCTCTCGATGTAGAGATGCTGGCCACAGCCGCGCGTTTATCCGGCGGGGCGATTCAAAACGCCGCTCACTACGCCACCGTGCTGGCTGCCAAGGCGGACCAACCCATTGCAGCATGCCACATAGCCCGTGCGGTCTGGGCGGAACTCGGCAAGGAAAACCGCCAGATCCGCAGGACGGAAATCGGCGCGCTAGCCCAGTATATAAAGGAATAGGGGGTTAAGCATGCATATCAAACGCCTGACACTGACCTTGCCTTCCCGGTTCCGTAACGATGCTGACTCACAGGCACGTTTGATTGCGCAAGCGATTGCGGAGCGGTTGGGAGAAGACACACCGAGCCGATTGAGAATTGAACTCAACGACAACGGAAGCTCGCATCGGGCACTGGCCGACGCGGTCGGTACTCGATTGGGTACAAGTGCCGGATTCCCTCACGCTAACCAAAAAGGTAGAGGAAAAAGCTGATGGCAGTAGCTACCAAAGGTGTTCTGTTCGAATACGGGCTGACTATTCCACCGTTGGCCCTGGTATTCGATTTCAATCCGCAATCGATTTCACGCTCACGAACGGTGACCATCAAGACCGGCGACGCGCCCGGCAATCGCACCGGCTATGACTTCCTCACACCACTGGAAACCAGTCGCGTCGCCCAGGGCGTCGAACTTGCCGCCGAAGGTTTTTCCGTGGACATACTGCTCGACGTAACTGATGAAATGGGCAAGCCGGATGGTCAAGGTGTAATCGCCAAACAGTTTGGTGTACAGCCACAGATCGATACCTTGCGTTCGATGGTCGAACCCAAGGCGCAAGGTCCGCTGGGTTTACAAACGCTGTCGAGCCTTGGCATTGGCGGTGCCAGGGCATTTGAACGGCAGGAAACTGCATCGGTGTTGATTTTTGCCTGGGGCCTGCAGTTATTACCGGTTTTTCTCACCGGCGTCACACAAAAAGAAATGCTGCATTTACCCAATCTGCTGCCCTACCGCGCAGAGATGGGACTGACCATGCAGGTAATTGAAAGCAATAACCCCTTCACCATGGCGGACAAGGTGCGCCAGACCGCGATGACCGCGCTAAACGCGGTATCGGGGTTTTAAATGCTGGCAAGGAGAGTGGCAGATGGCATTTTTTAAAGGTTCAGCCTACGAAAGCGTCCGACTGTTTGAAGCCGATGACAGTGGTGCATTCGTGTTTCGTGGTTTGCGTGCCCGCCGTGTTCGAAAACCCGATCCGGTGTTGGAACATACCATCGGCCTTAAGGAGCGTCTCGATAGTCTGTCCCATGAATACTACTCCGAGAGCCGCGATTGGCGTTGGCTGGTAGAGGCCAATCCGGACATCCTTTTTCCCGAAGATTTACTGTGGAAATCCAAAGCGGATGTTGACCAATCGGATCCCGGCGCTGCGGATGAGTACCCAGACGGAAAAGAGCGCGTGGGTGAGGTCATTATCGTGCCGCGTCGAGAGGAGATCACCTGATGGTTTCCCTGTCGTTGGTCGGAGGATTGCTCGATCAAGGGTTTCGCAACCCGGCATCCTGCCTGATTGAGATCGGCCCCGATCGCAAAAACATCGACACGATTGCCCCGCTGGTGGCAACCGTCGACCTGCAACTGTCCCGGGAAGAGGCGGCGGCGGGCACCATTGTGATTGAAGATCGCCGTGGCAGCGACGGCCAATGGGTTGCCGCCGACAGCGGATTGTTTACGCGCTGGGCGCCGATACGTATCAGCGCGGACTTCGGTACGCACCAGGAGGTGATTCTTACTGGATACGTGATTAAATTAACACCGGAGTATCCGGGCAATGCCGCCGAAGCCAAACTCACCCTGGAAGTTCAGGACGAGGGCGCCGCCCTGGGGCGCGAGCAGATGCGCCGGGTTTGGGGTGAAGACCAACCCATGTCCGACCTGCAAATTCTCAACGACCTGGTCTCCGACGTGGATATCGCACCGGATACGTTAAGCGGTAGCGGTCAGTCCAGTCGCTCGCTGTCACAGGAGGGAACGCCGATTCAGTTTCTGCGCGAACGCGCCAAGGCAAACGGCTATGAATTGATCTTTCGCGACGGGCAGGTTTATTTCGGCCCAAAACGCCTTGACGGCGAAGCCCAGGCACCGATTCTGGTGTATGCCGGTAAAGACACCAACTGTCGTAATTTCAGTATGGGTGATTCCGCTGACACTCCTGACCAGGTGCGCGCAGATCTGGCCCCCAGGGAGGAAGGTTCGACACCCGAAGAGATTACCGCCACACCCGATGAACCGCTCCTGGGAACCACGGCGGCAGCGGCGGAAGGCGCTGATTTGGGGACGCCTTCGGTGTGGCGGGTCGGCGCGGAAGGCGATGAAACCGTGGAGGAGCGTACGGCGCGGGCCCAGGCACTGGCTAATGAACACGCTTTTAAACTACGTGGTTCCGGTGAACTGGATGGTTCCCTCTACGGCCACGTTCTCTTGCCCGGTGGATTGGTCACCATCGACGGTCCCGGTTCCCGCTACGGCGGTTTGTATTATGTCGATAAAGTGGCCCATGCCTTCAACACCGAAGGATATACGCAAACCTTTGAAGTGATGCGCAACGCCACCGGCGAAAGCAGCAGCCCCTCAAGTCCTTTGTCCGCGGCCAGTTCGGCATTAAGCGGACTGTTTTAAGGAAGCTATGTAATGGATGAATTTGGACTATTAGAAGATGTCGCCCGCCGCCAGGCCAACAGGTACTGGGGTAAATACAGGGGCAACGTCACTGACTGCGACGACCCGGAAATGCGTGGCCGCATCAAGGTCACGGTGCCCTCGGTGCTGGGTGACAGCGAGTCACAGTGGGCGGAAGCCGTGTTCCCTTACGGTGGTGGTTCCGATTTCGGTTTTGTCGCTGTGCCACCTGTCGATAGCCTGGTGATCGTGGAATTTCTCGAAGGTGATCCTTCCGCGCCGGTTTGGACCGGTACCTTCTGGCGATCCGCCAACGAGGTACCCGGGGAACACACGGGGCAACAAGTAAAGTTAATGAAAACAGAGAGCGGCCACCGACTGGTGTTTGACGATACTGACGGTTCAGAGACCGTCACGCTGCATTCGGCAACCGACGCGGTCATCACCATGAATCACGAGGGCTCGATTGACTTAACCGACCAAAGCGGCGCCCATGTCACCATTGATGCCGCCGCCGGTGAGATTGTTATAGAAGATGCCAACGGCAATTCAATCACCTTGTCTTCCTCCGGTATCAGTTGTGAGGACGCCTCCGGCAATCAAATTGTCACTTCCGCAGGCGGTGTCGAGGTAAAAGGCACCACTATCAATATTGAAGGTCAGTCGGTGACGGTGGGTGGCCCGGGTGGTGAACCGCTGGTGAAAGGACAGACCTTCATGGCCATGTTCAATTCACATACCCATCCCTGTACCGCACCGGGAGCGCCGTCGGGCCCACCGATCGTACCGCTGACTCCCGCCGCGCTAACCATTAAAACGGTGGCATCATGAGCAGCCCGCACCAGACCCGATTACCGCGTACGGCCTATATGAAGTTTCCCTTTCGTTTGGAAGTGGAAGGCCCGGCAACATCCACCCGCATGGAACATATACGAGAGCAGGTAGAACAGGTGCTATTTACCAGCGCGGGTGAACGGGTGTTCCGGCCGGAATTTGGCTTCGGTGCCCGTCAACATGTCTTCGAACCTAACGCGTCGCCTTTGTGGGAGTTGGCCCGGGGCCGTCTCTACGGTTCCCTGGCGGAAGCGCTGGCCGGGGAAGTGGATCCCAAAACGCTCAAGGTGGAAGTGGGACCCGGGCCGGGTCAACCGGAAGTCCTGCTGGTCTCCATTACCTACACCATCGCTGCATTACAGAAGGAGGAGAGCCTGAGCTTCAAGCTTTGAGCTTGAGAATGGCGTAAGGATTATGGCCGAACTTCCAAAACCGATACTCGATTTCGATACCAGTTGCCCCGACTGCGGTGAGCGCATAGCGGTATTACCACCGCCGCTGCCTGGTGTGGGCAATGATTTCGATTGGAAAACCCGCGACTACGACAGCTTCCGGCTGTTTCTGATGCAGGAGCTGGCGCATCGTTTTCCCGAGCGGCGGCGTTGGACACCGGCGGATATGGAAGTGGTGATTGTGGAACTTCTGGCGGCGAGTTTCGACCGCGCTTCCCACGCTCTCGATGCGGTTCAGGGCGAACGCTTTTTATCGACTGCGCGCCGCCCGGAGTCCGTGCGTCGATTGCTGAAGTTAATCGGCTACGAGGCAGCGGAAAAAGTACGCGATGAAGCCCTCGCGAAACTGCCTCCCGCTGAAGGCGGCGGTACAGAAACCCGGGAACAACAACTGGAAAGATTGTGGCGCCTTGAACCCTCGCTCATGGAGCGCGCCCGAGCCGAGGGCCCGCGACTGATCGCCGAACAGCGCCGCATGGTGACATTAGAAGATCATAAAACGGTGGTCAGTGCCCATCCCCTGGTGGCACGCGCCCAGGCGCGCCTGGTCTGGACCGGTGCCTGGAACACGATACTCGTTTCGGCATTGTTGGAAGGAGACCGCGGTCTGGATGAATCGCTGCCGGAACCTGTAGGCGAAGACGCCGCTGAGGCGGAACTGTTATGGCGTCGAATTGACGACTTTCATCACGAGCAAAACCTGCCCCTGCCCGAGAACAACGGTGCGCTGACCGCGCGACAGTTACTGCGCATTTTGATCGAGCGCCGGCGCATGATCGGCTCGGAAGTATTTCTGGAAAAAGCACAACCCGCCGCCATTACTTTCACACTCTCCGTGCGTGCCAAGGCCGGCTATTTTCGCACTGAGACACGGCAGGCGCTGGCGGAAGTGTTCTCGTCCGAAGACGGTGGGTTCTTCGAACCGGGTCGGCTGGATTTCGGCGAAGACTTATTTGCCTCCGACATTATTGAAGCGGCAATGGCGGTGGAGGGCGTTGCCGTTGCCTGCCTCAATCGCTTTAAGCGTGTGGGTTCAGGGTGGCCCGACAGAGTGGTGGAAGGATTTATCCCCATCGATGATCGCGAATATGTGCGCTGTTTGAATCGGCGGGGCCAACCAGAGTCGGGCTATTTCCGGCTCATCGTCAACGGTGGAGAATTGGGATGAGTGATCCGATTGACCGACCCGACATGTTACTGGATTTGACCCGCTGGAATCGCGCGGGGCTGTCACGTTTCGATTATATCGACGGCGACGCGGCCGTGTGGCTGGAAGAATTACGAATCGCCACCATGGGGCTGGTGGCCCGCAACGCAGATGTTGAAGAGCGCCTACCGGAAACCTGGCGATACCGTTTTAGCAAATCCGACTGGCCCGATCCGAATGAACGCCAGGCCTTTATCGATGCCCTGGGTTGGAAGAGCCTGGCGCGGGAATACCCGGATAAACCCGAAACCGCCCGCGTCCGTAATGCCCGTTTGTTGGAACAGTATCGGCAATCCAGCGGTGAGTACGGTTGGGAAATTATGCGCGCCGCCGCTCGCGCCACACACGTATTATTTGGTCACCTCAATGCCTATGCCAACGAGGGTTACCTGCGCACCGCAACCCAATGGGACAACCTGGCCCGGCTGGCGGCGATGGTGAATTACCAGCCTGCTCCGCCGAGTTCAGCGACGACTACCGTGGGCCTTATTGTCGACCCCACCGATGACGACGCGGCCGTGGAAATTCCCCGCGGGATGGCAATGAAATACGCACCTCCCGAAGGAGGCGCGCCCATAGTGTTTGAAACCCTGAAGCCGTTAAAGGTACACGCGGACCTCAACCAGGCCCGGGCGGAAAAGTGGAATTACGATCCTACCCTGCTGAGCGACGCCGATGAGGAATGGATTGATGACGAGGACGCCGAACTGGCACCGGGTACCGTTGGGGTATTGGCAGACATTACCGACCCTTTGACTGTGGACGCAGTGGGTATTACCGATGTGACGCGTGATACGGACAATCAAATCGTTTTGCTGAGTCTCAGCCAGGTGAAACCAGGTTGGAAAAGGGGCGACGTTGAATTGCATATCGAACCCAA
>Ga0316201_10000634_pt1 | contig 20916 bp, 19 predicted proteins | sample CS6wburrow_MG_FD_204516 | JGI IMG/M metagenome (GOLD analysis project Ga0316201, IMG submission 204516) | Coastal sediment microbial communities from Delaware Bay, Delaware, United States - CS-6 worm burrow | ecosystem: Environmental > Aquatic > Marine > Coastal > Sediment | place: USA... | reverse complement strand
GCACGCCGTCAAGAAATTCCGTCCTTGCGGAACGAACTTCGAAGTAACCCTCGCGTTCGACGCTGTCCTGGGCCAGGCTCGTGCCGATCACGAGCACCGCAAGGAAGGCGAGCACTGCATGCATCATGCTGGTCCAGCGGCGTGATCGGGGGGAAATCAACATTGTGCTTTCTTCAGGAAACCTTCTTTTCGAGGCAGGCGTAGTAGAAACCGTCGAGCCCTGCCGTTCCCGGCAGAACCTGGTAGCCGCTGACCCGTTTTCGCATTAGATCGCGGATGTTGTTATTTGGCAACACGTCATCTTCGGCCGCATCGTCGTGCCGTGACAGGAACCGCGTAACTACCGCCTCGTTCTCGGCCGTCAGCGTCGAACAGGTCGCATACAGCAGCCGTCCGCCGGGCACCAGCAAGGGCCAAAGCGCGTCGAGAAGCGCGCCCTGCAGCTGGCTCAGCTCTTCGATATCGCTGGCCCTGCGCAACAACTTGATGTCCGGATGACGCCGAATCACGCCCGTTGCCGAGCACGGCGCATCCAGCAGAATGCCGTCAAACGGCACGCCGTCCCACCACTCTCCTGTTTTGGATGCATCGGCGGCGATTATGGTTGCGCTACGACCGATTCGGCCGAGGTTTTCATTGACGCTCTCGATCCGGGAGGCGTCGCGATCCACGGCAGTCAGCTCAATCTCGTTCCCGCCAAGCTCGAGCAGGTGCCCGCTCTTGCCCCCCGGCGCAGCGCAGGCATCCAGAATACGTCCGCGCGTATTGGTCAGAAGCCAGCGGCTCGCGATCTGCGCAGCCGCATCCTGCACCGAGACGTCGCCTTCGGCAAAGCCCGGCAACTCATCGACGGAGCATGGCTCCGACAGCCGCAGCGCATCCGCTGCGGCCGCCAGCGGTTCGGCCGAAATGCCGGCCTCGCCCAGTCGCCGCCGATAGGCCGCGACCTCGGTTCTCGATGAATTTACCCGCAGCCACATCGGCGCCCGTTCATTGTTTGCAGCAAGAATGGCTTCCCAGTCATCCGGCCAGTCGTGCTTCAGGGTATCGATCAGCCACCGCGGATGATTCCAGCGGGCCTCCTCATCCTTCGGCGGGCGGAGCGCGATGTCTTCGCGCTGAAAACGACGCAGGCAGGCATTGATCAGGCCGGCGAGCTTCGGGCGTCGCAGCAGCCTCGCGGCTTCAACGGTTTCTGATACTGCCGCGTGATCCGGGATTCGCGTGTCGGTGAGCTGATACAGGCCCACGGCAAGCAGCGCGTTGACCACGCTGTCTTTTCGTTTTAGCGGTCGGTCCAGCAGCTCTGCGATCCATGCCTGCAGCGCCCAGTGGCGCCGCAGCGTTCCAAAGCAAAGCATGCGTAACAAGCCACGATCATTCGGGCTCACGTGCTTTTCATTCGTCGCAATCGCCGCATCGAGCGACTGGCCTTTAGACAGCACGGCATCGACAATCTCTGCAGCAACTGCCCGGACTTTCGCTCCGGCGACGGCCATCTTCAATGACACCCTAGCTCAGCTCTCGACCTGCAAGGTCGAGCTGGTTTACAAACTCGCGCGCCGCAACCCTGCGCTTGCCGGGCAGCTGCAGTTCGAGCAGGCGCAGTCCTCCCGAACCACAGGCGACATCGATGCCCTCCGGCCCGCTCGCAACAACCGTGCCGGGCACAGCATCGATAGCCGTGATGCCAGCGGCACGCCAGCACTTCACCCTCAAGGATCCGTCAACAAAAAAGAACGCTCCCGGCACCGGGTTGTAGGCGCGAACGCGGCGCGCCAGGTCGACGGCGCTTTGTGACCAGTCAAGACGCGCATCCTGCGTGTGAATCTTGCCAGCATAGCTTGCTGCCGATTCATCCTGCGAAAGCGGCGTGATTTTCTTTTCCAGGATATCTCCCAGTTTCGCTACCAGCAGCTCGCCACCCAGTTTTGCAAGTCGATCATGCAGCTCGCCGGCCGTTTCATCGGCTCCGATCGCGAGCGATGCCGATGCAAACACGGGACCACAGTCAAGACCGGCCGTCATGGCCATCAGGCAAACGCCAGTTGTTTCGTCGCCGGCCAGAATTGCGGCTTGTATCGGCGCCGCGCCGCGCCAGCGTGGCAACAGAGACGCGTGCACATTGATACAGCCACGCTCCGGGATATCGAGTACGTTCTGCGGGAGGATGAGTCCGTAGGCCGCAACGACCATGACGTCGGCTTCGAGTGCCTGAAGTTTGCTGACGATTCCTGCGTCGCGCAAAGTGCTCGGCTGCATGACCGGTATGCCCTGTTCCGTAGCGAAGCGCTTTACCGGGCTCGCGGTCAGGCGTTTGCCGCGCCCCGCTGGCCGGTCTGGCTGCGTCAGTACCGCAACGGGCACGATACCCCCCTCGACAAGCGCCGACAGCGAGGCAAGCGCGAAATCCGGCGTGCCGGCGAATATCATCCTGGGGTTTTTCATGATGGCGGCGTTGGTTGCGACTCTCCGGTCGATCGCTTACATGACGACCGCGGCGGACTGCTGGCGGCGCTCTTTTTGCAGCTTCTTGCGAATTCGTTGCCGCTTTGCTTCGGACAGGTAGTCGACGAACAGCTTGCCATCGAGGTGATCTATTTCATGCTGGATGCAGACCGCGAGCAGTCCTTCGGCCTCGATTTCCTGTTCGGCGCCTTCGCGATCCAGGAACCGAACCCGTATGTGTTCGGCACGCTCGACCTCTTCGTAGTAACCGGGAACAGACAGGCAGCCCTCGTCGCTCACGATGACACCGTCTTTTTCCAGGATTTCGGGATTTATCAACGCAAGCGGTTCGGACTTGTTGGCCGTTACGTCCACCACCAGCAGACGTTTGTGCACGTTCACCTGCGTCGCCGCCAAACCAATGCCGGGCGCGTCGTACATCGTCTCGAACATATCTCGAATCAACGCGCGCAGGGCATCGTCAACCGCCGCAACGGGGGTCGCCTTGGTCCTGAGCCGCGGGTCAGGAAATTCCAGAATCGTCAGTTTTGCCATAATTTCTTGAAAGCTATTCTTGCGTCCGATTGTGCAAAATCAAGCTGTTCAAACATAATGAATCCAGCCATATTTCGCGTGAAGTCCTACCAAAACGACCTAAATGTTTGACTTTATTGAATAAGATGTCAGACAATGCCGCCTGAAAAACACCCTTCCGGGCAGCAACCGGGGCCGGAAATGTGACGTAATTAGCAGCCTGAGCTTGATCGGACCGACATAGTATACCAATGCCCGGAAAGCACGGGCCTAAACCAATTTGTACGGAGCACCCGCGAATTATGTCTCTCAGCAAGATTTGTCTGAATAATTGTTACCGGCTGACCCTGGTCACGCTGGCCGTAACCCTCGCCGGATGCTCTCTGAATCCGTTTTCAAAAGATGATTCTTCGCAGGCAAGTGCGCCCGTTGCCTCATCTTCGCGATCGGCTGGCGATGCTTCGTCGTCGATTGAGCCTGCGCGGGGCACCGCAACATCGCAGTCGACGCAATACGAGCCCGTTCTACAACGCATCAACGAGCCCGTACCGCTGGCCGATGGCCATCCCAATGAGTATGTCGTGCAGGTGGGCGATACCCTTTGGGATATCGCGGCGACGTTCCTCAAGGATCCCTGGTTCTGGCCCGAGATCTGGTACGTCAATCCCGACATTGCAAACCCGCATCTCATTTATCCGGGTGACGTGCTTGGCCTCGTCTATATCGACGGCCAGCAACGCATCACCAACGTGCGGGGATCGGCCTATCGCCTGTCGCCGCAGGCGCGCGTGACGCCATTGACCGAGGCCGTGAACTCCATTTCATACGAGTCTGTTGCGGCTTTCCTCAGCTCAGGCGTTATTCTCGAGAAGGACCAGGCTGATGCACTTCCTTACCTGCTCGAAACCCGCGGCGATCACCTCATCGCGGCCGCAGGCAATGAGATCTATGTGCGCGGCCTCACGACCGACACACCTGGCAGCCGCTATAACGTTGTTCATGTTGGCGAGCCGCTGTACGACCCGGATGACAACCGCCTGATCGGTTACCAGGGCATCGTAGTGGGCGACGGCGTACTCCGGCGCGGTGGCGACCCGGCTACGGTCGCGCTGACCGACACCGAGCGCGAAGCCCTGAAGGGCGATCGCCTGTTGCCTGAATCGGTCGACGTTCCGCTGAATTTCTTCCCGCGCTCACCGGATACGTTCATTAATGGCCGCATCATTTCGGTCGCCGGTGGCGTCACTCAGATCGGCCAGTACCAGGTCGTCGTCATCAATCGCGGCACAAACGACGGACTCTCGGTTGGCGACGTTCTCTCGGTCTTTCAGGCGGGCGAGGTCGTCAAAGATCGCGTCAAGGGCGGTAGCGTGAAGCTTCCGGATGAGGACGCAGGCACCGTCATGATATTCAAGGCTTATGACCGCATCAGCTATGGGCTCGTGATGGAAGCTACACAAGCCATCCATGTACTTGACGCCGTACGCAATCCAATTAGCTAGAACCGAAACTGCTGCAGAATAACGGCGCCTTGATGGCGCCGTTTTTTTATCCGCCAATTGCGGTTGTTGCAGGCAGTTTTGGCAGGCGGTCACGAGTCATTTGACGGTATCATTGTCGCAATGCCTGGCCCCGGATTCGGTAATGGATCGATTAACCCGCGCATGGCTGATCCTGGCGCATGCGAATGTGAGTGTCGCAGAACTCCAGGCACTGCTGTCCCGATTTGGCGACGTTGAAAGCATCGCTGCACAGAAACAAAGCGGCCTGAAAGCTGCCGGTCTGTCCGAGCAAAAGACTTTGGCCATTGTGTCACCGGATGAGGAGTATCTCTGCCGTGCCCTCGAATGGCTGGAGCACCAAACGCATCACCTGGTCACCTACGGACACGACAACTATCCGGAGCTCTTGACGCAAATTCCGGGCCCGCCACTCCTTTTATATGTAAACGGCAACATCGCTGCTTTGCACCTGCCGTCACTCGCCATCATCGGTAGCCGCAACCCGACGCGTGGCGGACTTCGCAATGCCGTCGACTTCGCCCGGTACCTGGCACAGCAGGGATTCCTGATTGTCAGCGGCCTGGCCGAGGGTATCGACACGGCAGCACACAGGGGGGCGCTCGACGCCGGTGGCGAAACGGTTGCCTTCCTGGGACACGGCATCGACCGCGTATACCCGGCAGCCAACCGCAGCCTTGCGCATGCCATCTCGAATTGCGGCGCCCTGGTCACCGAATATCCACTCGGCGCACGCCCTTTGCGCTGGCATTTTCCCGAACGCAACCGGCTGATCAGTGGTTTGTGTCTCGGCACCCTCGTTGTTGAAGCCGCGAGACGCAGTGGCTCGCTTATTACGGCACGGCTGGCGGCAGAACAGGGTCGCGAGGTTTTCGCGCTACCCGGTTCTATTCATAATCCGCTGGCACGAGGCTGCCATGAGCTCATCCGGCAGGGCGCAAAACTCGTAGAAACCGCCAGCGACATCATGAGCGAACTCGCGCCATTGACCGGGCACATGCTGCAAAACACAATGGAATCAACACGCTCGCAGCGACCGGCCCTGAATTCCGACAGCGACTACGACGAGCTGCGCGCAGTTCTTGGCCATGACCCGATAACAATCGATGAACTGGAGGCCCAATCCGGTTTGACGATCGACCAGCTTTCCTCCATGCTTCTGATCCTGGAGCTCCATGGAGAAGTGGAGTCATTGTCCGGTGGACGATACGCCTTATCAGGTTGAGCATTTAGTCAAAAGACAAAGCAAGGAGCCGCTCCAGGCATGAAAGAAAACGTACTTGATGTGCTCATGTACCTGTTCGAAACGTACGTCGACACCGAAGAAGAGCCCGAACCCGATCAGAACGAACTACGCGCGGAGCTATCGCGCGCCGGATTCGGCGACAGTGAAATCGAGCGCGCATTGCAGTGGCTGGACGGCCTCACCGACCAGCAGCAAAGCCTCGACTACGGCGGCCAGACCGGATCCGGCATTCGCATTTACAACGACTTCGAACACGAAAGACTGGATGCGTCATGTCGCGGCTATATGACCTATCTTGAGCAGATCGGCATTCTTTCGCCCCCGCAGCGGGAGATACTGGTAGACCGCCTTCTGGCGCTGGAATCTGCCGATATCGACGTCGAACAGATCAAGTGGGTTGTTCTCATGGTACTGTTCAGCCAGCCCGGCCAGGAGCTGGCCTACGCGCGCATGGAAGATCTTGTGTTTGACGAAAGTTCGGGCTTGATCCACTAGTCCGGAAATGCGACAACTTGACAGGTAGCGAACAAGCCTGTAATTGAACCGCGGCACCGTCCGCGGTTTGTTTCTTTTGGGACCCCAAATATACGATGTCAAAGAATCTCGTTATTGTTGAGTCGCCTGCCAAGGCGAAAACGATCAGCAAGTACCTCGGCAAGGACTTCGACGTCCTCGCGTCGTATGGCCACGTCCGGGATCTCGTTCCCAAAGAAGGGGCGGTCGATACCGAAAACCAGTTTTCAATGAAATACCAGGTCATTGAACGCAACGAGAAGCACGTCAAGGCGATCATGCGCGCCCTGAAGAAAGCCGATGCCCTGTACCTCGCAACTGACCCGGACCGCGAGGGCGAAGCCATTTCGTGGCATCTGATCGAGTTGCTCAAGGAAAAGAAGGCGCTTGATTCGAAAGAAGTGCATCGCGTCGTTTTTCATGAAATTACCAAACAGGCAGTACAAGACGCTGTCGCCAACCCGCGCGAGCTGTCCGGCGACCTGATCGGTGCACAACAGGCTCGCCGAGCGCTCGACTACCTCGTTGGGTTCAACCTGTCACCACTGCTGTGGAAGAAGGTTCAGCGCGGACTCTCCGCCGGTCGCGTGCAAAGCCCGGCTTTGCGCATGATTGTCGAGCGTGAGCTCGAGATCGAAGCATTCAGGGCTCGCGAGTACTGGTCAATCGAAGCCGACGTCAGCAAGAACGAACAACCGTTTGTGTCGCGGCTTGTCAGTTACAAGGGCGACAAGGTCGAGCAGTTCAGCTTTGAGAATGAAGCGGCCGCACGCGACGTCGAAAAGACAATTCTCGATGCTGCAAACGGACAGCTGAAGGTTATCAGCGTTGCAAAGAAACAGCGGCGCCGTAATCCAGCTGCGCCGTTCACCACGTCGACGTTGCAACAGGAAGCCTCGCGCAAACTCGGATTCAATACCCAGCGCACCATGCGCGTCGCACAAAAACTCTATGAGGGTATCGAGCTGCCTGGCGAAGGGCAGGTCGGCCTAATTTCCTACATGCGTACCGACTCGGTGACGCTGGCGGACGTTGCTGTCAACGAGATTCGTGACGTCATAGCAGCGCGTTACGGCAGTCAGAATGTCCCGGACGCGCCGCGCGAATTCAAAAACAAGTCGAAAAATGCACAGGAAGCGCATGAAGCGATCAGGCCGACCTCTGTCGCGTACATACCCGATGAGATCAAGAGCTCTCTCGACAAGGACCAGCACAAACTCTATGCGCTGATCTGGAAGCGTACGATGGCTTGCCAGATGGTGCCCGCCGTGTTCGATACGGTGGCCATTGAAATGGCCGCTGGGGACGAAGACGAGGGACACCGGCTGCGAGCCAACGGTTCCGTTCTGGTCGAACCGGGCTTCATGGCGGTCTACCAGGAGGGCAAGGACGATTCGAAAGAAGACGATAGTGATCGACTGCTTCCCGAAGTAGCTAAAGGCGATACGATCAAGCTCGAAGAATTGCGCCCCGAACAACATTTTACGGAACCGCCGCCACGCTTTACGGAAGCAAGCCTCGTCAAGACCCTCGAAGAGTACGGTATCGGCCGGCCCTCAACCTACGCCAACATCATCGCAACACTGAAAAATCGCGAGTACGTCGAGATGGACGCCAAGCGTTTCATCCCCACCGATATGGGTCGAATCGTCAACGGTTTCCTGACCGAGCATTTCACGCAATACGTTGACTACGACTTCACGGCGAAACTCGAGGACGATCTCGATCTCGTGTCGCTGGGCAAAAAGGAGTGGGTGCCTCTGCTCGAGCGCTTCTGGCGACCGTTCCACAAGCTCTGCGAGGAAAAGGAAACCTCAGTTACTCGTGAGCAGGTTGCACAGGCGCGGGAGCTGGGTAGCGACCCCAAGAGCGGCAAGCCCGTTACCGTGCGCATGGGCCGTTACGGTCCGTTTGTGCAAATAGGCACCAAGGACGATGAAGAGAAACCGAAGTTCGCAGGACTGCGACCCGGTCAGAAAATGAATGAGATCGACCTCGAGACAGCAATGGCGCTTTTCAAGCTGCCACGAAAGCTCGGGGAGACGCCTGACGGGCTGGCCGTGTCGGCAAGCATCGGGCGTTTCGGCCCGTACATTCGCTACGGCGACAAGTACGTATCGATTCGTGGTGGCGACGACAGTACCGACGATCCGTACACGATCGAATTGCCGCGAGCGCTCGAGCTTATCGAAGCCAAGAAGATCGAAGATGCCAACCGCATCATCCAGGACTTCGAGGATGAGGGTATCCAGGTACTCAACGGCCGTTATGGCCCGTACATTACCGACAAGTCCAAAAACGCGCGGGTGCCGAAGGATCGGGAGCCGAAGTCGCTGACACTGGAAGAATGTAAGGAGCTGCTGGCCGCCGCGCCGGAACGCGGTCGCCGTGGCAAGAAGAAAGTTGCGAAAAAGAAAGTTGCGAAGAAAGCGGCGAAGAAAAAAGTAGCCAAGAAAAAGGCCAGGAAGAAAACCCGGAAGAAGGCCGCCCGAAAGAAACCGGCCAAGAAAGCGAAGAAAAAAAGCGGCTGAGGACTGAGTCGTGATGTTTGTTACGCGTGCCGCTGATGTCCTGCTGGGCGGTGGCATCATTGCGTATCCGACTGAGGGCGTGTTTGGCCTGGGCTGCCTCCCGGATAACATCGACGCCGTCCAGCGTTTGCTGGACATCAAGAATCGCGATGCGGCGAAGGGTCTTATCCTCATCGCAGCAAACTTCGATCAACTGGATGGATGGGTTTCCCTGCCCGACAGCTCGACACTGCCTTTACCCGACCCGGCTCATCCCGTGACATGGATCGTTCCGCCTGGCCCGCGAGTACACCCGATGATTCGCGGCGCGCATGCCGGACTCGCCGTTCGCATCACAACCAATCCGGTCGCGGCCGCCATCTGTGATGCCGTCGCATCCCCGATCGTGTCCACCAGCGCGAACCTGAGCGGCAAACCCACGGCACGAAACCGTTTCGTCCTTCGCCGTCAATTTGGCGCTCGTGTAGACTACATCGTTCCCGGTGACTGTGGGCCTGCTGCGGGTGCTTCGGAGATTCGGGACCTGACGAGCGGCAAGGTGCTGCGACCACGCTGACAATGAGCCAAATCGACAACGTAAAAGACTACCTGGTGGTATTGCAGAATCGCATCTGCGCCGCGCTCGAACAGCTCGACGGCAAAGCAAAATTTGCGCATGACGCCTGGGAGCGACCGGGCGGCGGCGGCGGCGAGAGCCGCGTGATGGCAGGCGGTGGTGTGTTCGAGCAGGCCGGCGTCGGTTTTTCGCACGTGTTCGGCGACCAGATGCCGGCGTCAGCCACGAAGACACGGCCCGAGCTTGCCGGGAAACGCTTCCAGGCTGTCGGTGTTTCGCTCGTGCTGCACCCGAACAATCCCTACGTTCCGACAACGCATGCGAACCTGCGTTTCTTTACGGCTGGCGAACGACAGCCCGTGTGGTGGTTCGGTGGCGGCTTCGACCTTACACCGTATTACCCCTTTCACGAAGACGTGCTGCACTGGCATCAGACGGCGAAAGCGGCCTGCGAGCCCTACGGCGAGGACCTGTACCCCCGCTACAAGGAGTGGTGTGACCGATACTTCTACCTGAAGCATCGCGGTGAAACGCGTGGTGTCGGTGGCCTGTTTTTCGATGACGTCAATGAACAGGGCTTCGACACGAGTTTCGCGTTCCTGCAGTCTGTCGGCGACAGTTTCCTGCGGGGCTATACACCCATAGTCGAGAAACGCCTCGCACATCCATATGGCGAGAGGCAGCGCAACTTTCAACTCTACCGGCGCGGCCGCTACGTTGAATTTAATCTGCTCTACGATCGCGGCACGCTATTTGGCCTCCAGTCGGGCGGGCGCACCGAGTCCATACTTATGTCCCTGCCGCCACAGGTTCGATGGGCATACAATTGGCGGCCCGAGCCAGGGTCGGCGGAGGAAAAATTATACCGCGGCTACCTTGAGCCGCGTGACTGGCTCGGAGAAGCCGATAGCTGACAGACGTTCTGGTCTGCCTATGGTAACTTCCAACATTCTGGAGCACGGTACGAAACGACATGTCCTGGATTGAAGAAATTGAGATCAGCGAAGCCGAGGGAAAACTGGCGGAGATGTACGCCAATCTCGTCAAGCAGCGCGGCCAGGTTTCCAACATTCTCAAGGTGCATAGCCTCAACCCCGACGCGATGGGTGACCATCTCGCTCTTTATATGACATTGATGTTCGGCAAGTCCGGACTCAGCCGGAAAGAGCGTGAAGCCGTTGCCGTCGTTGTTTCGGCAAACAACGACTGTGAGTACTGTGTCCGTCATCACGCCGAGGCGCTCAAGCACTACATCGACGACGAGGAAACGCTTACGATGCTCATGACCGCGGACGGCCTGGAAACGCTCGAGCCACGCCTGAGCAATATCGTGCGACATGCGGAGAAGCTCACTACCGCACCCGTTGCGATGACCGACAGCGATCTCGACGAACTTCGCACCGAGGGACTTTCAGACAAGGACATTCTCGACCTCACGCTAATTGTCTCCTACTTCAACTTCGTCAATCGCATTGCCCTTGGCCTGGGCGTTACGTACTCCGCCGAAGAGCTGAGCGGCTACCTCAACGATTAGCTGACGGCCTTCCGATGAGACGCTTTCGCTTATTGCTAACTTGCAGCCTCCTGCTGGTCTCCGCCGCGGGCATTGCACAAACGGAATCGTCGTTGCGTGATGCCGGTGCGATCCCTGTACGCCTGGCTGGTAGCGAAGATCCGACGGCGGCACGAGTTTACATCGTGCAACTGCGAGCTCCATCGGCTGCGGAACACTACGCCAGCCAGGTGAAGGCGGCCGTGCGCGCCGCGCCCATGAAACCGCGATCTCGTTTCGACAATAGCAGCGCGGCTGTGCAGGCCTACGCAAGAGAACTGGCTGACGCGCAGGACAGGGTTCTCGGCAAAGCCGGGCCCGGTGCCCAGAAGATCTACAGCTACCAATTTGGCCTCAACGGCTTCGCAGCCAGCATGAGCACGGCACAGGCGCAGAAGCTCGAGAGCCTGCCCGAGGTACTCAACGTCTGGGAGGACGAAATCCGTCCCATGGCATTGCGTTCCAGCCCGACGTTCCTGGGTCTCTTTGATAGTGACGTCGGCTTGAGAAGCACGCAGGGACTCGACGGCGAGGGCATCATCATCGGCATGATCGACAGCGGCATCGCGCCCGAGCACCCGATGCTTCGCGACACCCGCGAGGCCGATCGACCAAGACTGTGCCGCAGCAGCTGGGCGGAAACGACGATACTCGGGCAGTGGCTTTGCCGACGCTTCAGCAAGCTACCCGACACGCTGGTTTTCGAGGCACCGGAGAACTGGAACGGTATCTGCGAGCCTGGCGAACGATTCGCTGAAACAGATTGCAACAACAAAATTGTGGGTGCACGCTGGTTCATCGATGGCGCGCTTGAGTCCGGTCCCATCGATGACGGCGAGATCCGTTCCGCACGCGATGTGGACGGACACGGTACTCACACCGCGACGATCGCCGCGGGCAACCGCAGCAGCGCTTCGATCTTTGGCACCTTGATCGGTGACGTGGAAGGCATCGCACCGAAGGCCCGTGTCGCCGTGTACAAGGCCTGCTGGCTGCGTCCCGGCAATACGCGCGCGAGTTGCAACACCTCCGATCTTGTCAATGCAATTGATGCGGCGGTTGCTGATGGAGTCGACATCATCAGCTACTCCGTTGGAAGCTCCTTGCAAAGAACCACTGCGCCCGATGACGTCGCGCTCATGGCGGCGACGAAAGCCGGCGTGCTCTCAGTGGTGGCTGCAGGAAACGACGGGCCGAACCTGGGAACGATCGGCTCACCGGCCGGCGGGCCGTGGGTCATCACGGCCGCAGCGTCGAGCCGTGACGGCGAATCGTCAGTTGAGGCCCTGGAAATAACGGCGCCACCCTCGCTCGCAGGCAAATACGCGACCAGAGAAGCCAACTTTACGCCGCCGCTGCAGGACAGTGATCCGATTGAAGGCAGCCTCGTTCTCGTTGATGACGATGACGATTCACTGCCTGACGGATCAAGCGGTACAACGTCCGACGCTTGCCAGACGCTCGTAAACGGCGATGACATTAGCGGCAATATTGCCCTGATCCAGCGCACGGGCTGCCTTTTCGAAGACATGGTGAAAAACGCTGCTGATGCCGGCGCAGTTGCAGCGGTGGTCTACAACATTGCGGGCGACCCCATTGTCATGAACGGCACCGAGGGCCTGTCCGACATTCCGGCACTGATGATTGGCCAGGCCGATGCCAACCTGATTCTCGCCGAGCTTGACGCCGGCAACGAGGTCACCGTGGTCCTCGACAAGGGCTTCCTGCTGACGACCGATGATACCGGCAACGTCATGACCTCCTTCTCGGCTCGGGGCCCGGCGCCTGCTGCCGACATACTCAAGCCAGACGTCACGGCACCTGGCATAAACATCCTCGCAGGCTTCACACCTGACGCCGCCAATTCGGCATCGGGTGAGAATTACGCCTTCCTCAGCGGTACGTCGATGTCGACACCGCACGTCGCCGCCGCCGCCGCACTGCTGCTGCAGGCGCACCCGGACTGGACGCCGGCCGCGATCAGGTCGGCGTTGATGACGACTGCACGGCAGGACGTCCGCGCGTCGGCGGGCCTGAGCGATGCCAATCCTTTTGATTTTGGCGCCGGGCATATTGCACCGAACGGCGCCGTCGATCCTGGACTGGTGTTTGATGTCGGTGACGACGAGTTCGATGCCTTTGCATGCGGCATCGAATCACCGGCGGTCGCGGCACAGCGCTGTGACGAGCTCGCGACAGCGGGCCTGTCGTTCGAGGCCGTGGACCTCAACCAGCCCTCCATCGCCATCTCCGAGCTGACAAGCCAGCAGACAGTGAGACGGCGCGTAACCAACGTCAGCGACGAGGCGGACTCCTACGCAGTCGCGATTTCTGCCCCGCCCGGTATGAACATCGTTGTGAATCCACCGAGCTTGTCCCTGGGTCCCGGCGAAACGGCCGGCTTCGACGTGACGCTGACCTATCTGTCGGGGCCTCTCGATCTGTGGCGATTCGGATCGCTGACGTGGTCAAGCGCAACTCGCGATGTTTACAGCCCGATCGCCGTGAAACCCGCATCCATATCTGCACCTGGCGAGATAACGACATTCGGCGGCACGGGTAGCACGAGCTTTGCAGTCGAATTTGGTTACGACGGCGGCTATTCGCCCGGAGTTCACGGCCTGAATCTGCCGCTGATCCTGAACGGTTTCGTCGATAACGATCCCACGAAGACGTTTTCGTTTCGTAACACGGATGGCGTGACAGCGCATGTAATCTCGGTGCCTGCCGATCAGCTCTACCTGCGTTTCTCATTATTCGACGCGCTGACCGACGGAGACGATGATCTCGACATGTACGTTTACTACTGTGGCGCCGACGGCACCAGCTGCCGCAAGATTGGTGAAAGCGGTGAGCCGACGTCCGAGGAACAGTTCAACGTATTCCGCCCGGCAGCCGGCCTCTACAACGTGCTGATCCACGGCTTCGAGACGGACCAGTTATCCGGCGGTCCCGGTGCGAATTATCAGCTGCTCGGCTGGGCCATCGGTATCGTCGACGACGCGGGCAATATGAGCGCATCAGGACCGGCGTTCGTGAGCCCGGGTACGACGGCTGATGTGACCGTCAACTGGTCCGGTTTGACCTCGAACACGATCTACCTGGGCGGCATTTCGCATAACACGCCACAGGGCCTGTCCGGGCTGACGATCATCACCATCGGTAACTGACCGCGCCCGGATAGAGCCGGTCTAGGTCAGCCAGCCCCTTTCTATCGCTGACCACGAATACCAGATCTCGACGATACAAAGAACGAACACGACGGACGGCAGGTACAAAGCACTATTGCCCCACACGCCCTGCCAGTCACTCAGTATGAACGCGTTGAAGTCCTGCACCAGCACTCCGACGAAGGACAGGATAAAGAACGGGAACGCGAGCCGTTTGCGCATCAGCAGCAATGCCGCAGCGATTACGCCCGCCGTAACGGCAATTGCGTAAGCCGAGGTCGCCCAGGCGGGCTCGCCCAGCAGCCATGCCTGCTGCGCCTCGGTGAAGTTCTCGGCCATCGTTTCTGGTGTCATGGTTACCTGCGTGTAGTAGCCAAACAGGCCCAGCAGGTTCCAGAGCAGGAAGATCACGCCAAATACCCAGAATGAAGTCGGCAGCTTGCCATTCAGTGCATCACTCATGGTGCATCCCTCTTTTTCGGTTTATTTACGGGGACGTCCAGATATACAACCTGCTATGCCTGCATTGCAAGTATGCAGCGCGCTATCGCCGGTTTTTCGCCGCTGCGGCGCAGGTCCTGTAGCGAAAACAGCCGGTCACATGGTCATTCACCATGCCGGTCGCCTGCATGTGTGCGTAGATAATCGTGCTGCCAACAAACTTGAATCCGCGCTGCTTCAGGTCCTTGCTCAACGCATCCGACTGATCCGATGTGGCCGGCACATCGCTGTCTTTTTTGAAAGCATTCTGGACCGGCTCACCGTCAACAAACCGCCAGATATAGTCGCAGAACGTGCCGAACTCCCTTTGTACTTTCAAAAATGCCTTTGCATTTGTCACGGCCGACTCGACCTTGAGACGATTTCTGACGATGGACGGATCCAGTAAAAGCTTCTCAACGCGTTTTTTTGTAAAACGCGCAACCTTCTCCGGATCGAATTCGGCGAACAGTTTGCGGTAGCCGTCGCGCTTGTTAAGAATCGTAGACCAGCTAAGGCCCGCCTGCGCTCCTTCGAGTACGAGGAACTCGAATTGCCTGCGATCATCCCACACGGGCACGCCCCACTCCTTGTCGTGGTAGGCAATGTAGTCGAGGCTAACGCCTTCAGCCCATTTACAGCGTGTGACGGCTTTGCTCATGGTTATATCTTGACAGAATCGGAACCCAAATCTAGCAATCAATAGCTCTGCCGTCATCGAACATAAACAGGCATTAGCATAAAAAAAGCCCGCGCCTAAGCGCGGGCTCTATCGCACCGTTTACGGGGCTGTTCTTAAGCGGAGCCTCCACACGAGCCTTCGCCTTTCTTCTCATCCGTGTCGGCGCCACAAGAGCCTTCGCCACAGCTGCCTTCGCCTTCTTTCTCGCCACAGCTGCCTTCACCTTCTTTCTCGCCACAGCTGCCTTCACCTTTCTTGTCTGCGCCACAGGAGCCTTCGCCGCAGCTGCCTTCACCTTCTTTCTTGCCGCTGTCGCCGCCGCAAGAGCCTTCCGTGGTGCCGAGCATGTAACCGGCACTCAAGTTCGACATTGCAAATGGATTCTCGACCGTGTCTGCATTGACTGCACCGCTAAGCGCAAAGGTTCCAGCCAGTGCGGCCCCTACAGCCAGTGCAACCGGCTTAACTATTTTCTTTTCTGACATTTTCAAATCTCCTACCAGGAATATTGCCCCAAACCGGGCACTCATATGTCAATGAAGGGGTCTCAGGTGCTCCACTTCACTGACTTCAACACACTCTTTTCGATGCGCTCGAGCTTTTCTTGCCGAGCGCCGATAATTGCGATACTGCCTGCGCCAACAGGCAAGACAACGCCGTGAACATTGTCGCCATCGAGCGCAACGGCTGCCGCCACCGCCTCTTCAGGCATCAAGAGGATGGTTACCGGGCCGTGCTCGCCCTGTATGACCAGGTGCGGCACCGTCTTGCCATTGATTTCACAGCTGCGAGCGTAGGTAATAAGCCCGGCACTGTGATCCAGCTCCGCGACGTCTGCCGGCACGACCCTCTCTAGGCGCCTCGCCGTTACGGGTGTACTCGACACGCTCAGCGCGGCCGGCTCATGGTCGAGGTGCGCCAGCACCTCTTCGCCCAGCGAGTCATAGTGAACGCTGACGCCAAACATGCGAACACCGATGAACGCTGCTAGCAGGACTGTCGCGGCCAGCGCAAACCACGCGGGTTTCGAGACCGGTTTGCGTACCGCCAGGGGCACTACGTTCTCTGTTTCGATCTCGGGCAGCTCCGGTAACTTCAGCTCGGGGACGTTGATCTGCATCGCTTTAGCAATTTTCAGATTCAGCGACTGCATGTCACGGCGGAATTCCTGGCATTCGTGGCACGCAGCCAGGTGTCCGGCAGCGCCGTCAAAGGCCGGGTCCGCTGAAATTATTTCTCTGTATTCTTCGCAGTTCATCAACTCAGTCACCGGGCTCACGAGCGTTCGTCGTCAGCCACTTTTTCCTTCAGCTTTAGCCGGGCCCTGTGCAGACGCGTCAGTACCGCTCCCTGCTTCAGGCCCATCAACTCTCCGATCTCGGTGGTGCTGTAGCCCATCAGGACCTGCAGAACCAACGGTTCCCTGTAATCGTCATCAAGCTCGTAGATCGACTCGCGCAGCGCCTCGAGCTCTTCATTCGGCGCCTCGGCCAGTAGCGCTTCCTGTGATGCCGTCAAATTGTCAATATCGACCGTCTCCAGCCGCCGCCGCTCAAAATAGCGGGCGTTTTCCCGTCGCACGATTGTCAGCAGCCATTGTTTGGCAGCGGCCTCCTCGCGCAGCGCATCCAGCGACTTCCAGGCCCGCAACAAGGCCTCCTGGACAACGTCCTCCGCTATTGCCTTGTCCCTGCAAAGCCAAGCCGCGTAGCGGTACATATCCGCATGAAATACCGCCACTATGCGGTCGAACCTTCGCCTTCGCGCGGCCTCAGCCCTGCTAGTGTTCATACGAGATGACCCGCCTCATGTGGCATTTATTACCGGAATCGCTTAATACTGTGATTAAGACGTGGAAACCCTACCTAAATACAGGGAAAATAAGAACTTCTCTTAATTATTCTAGATTGCTATGAGTACTTCGCCACCCGGACAGTTCCCCGAAACACGCATGCGACGCAGCCGCCGCACGCCCGCGCTGCGACGACTCGTGGCGGAAACCACGCTCTCGAGCGGCGATTTCATCTACCCTGTTTTTGTCCTGGACGGCAAGGGACGCGCCGAAACTGTCCCATCGATGCCCGGCATCGCGCGCAAGAGTATCGACGGCCTGCTGCCCGAGCTTACCGAAGCCCACTCGCTCGGGATACCGGCGGTCGCCCTGTTTCCGGTCATAGATGATGAGCTGAAGACGCTGGATGGATCCGAGTGCGCTAATCCCGACGGCCTCGTGCAGCGCGCCGTCCGTGCAATAAAAGAAGCGCTGCCGGATCTCGCGGTCATGACCGACGTTGCCCTCGATCCTTACACCACCCACGGCCAGGACGGCATCATCGATGACAGCGGCTATGTGCTGAATGACGTGACGGTTGCCATGCTCGTAAGACAGACGCTGTCGCACGCCGCGGCCGGGGCCGATATCGTAGCGCCCTCGGACATGATGGACGGGCGTATCGGTGCAATGCGCCGCGCGCTCGAGGAAGGTGGTCATGTTAATACCGTCATTCTCGCCTACGCGGCCAAGTTTGCATCCGCGTTCTACGGGCCCTTCCGGGATGCCGTAGGGTCAGCGAAGAACCTGGGCGGCGGCGACAAGTCGACGTACCAGGTAGCGCCCTCAAACAGTGACGAAGCGCTGCGCGAGGTGGCGCTCGACCTTCAGGAAGGCGCCGACTTTGTCATGGTCAAGCCGGCGTTGCCCTACCTGGATATCATCCGCCGCGTCAAGGACACCTACCAGGTGCCAACGTTTGCCTACCAGGTCAGCGGTGAGTACGCGATGCTCAAGGCTGCAGCCGAAAATGGCTGGCTCGACCAGCGCGCGACGGTACTCGAGGCGCTGCTGGGCATCAAGCGTGCCGGTGCAAACGCCATACTCACCTATTTTGCGGTCGAAGCAGCCCGCTGGTTATCGGAGGAAAACTAATGGCCGTAGATCGCTACGGAGTCATGGGATACCCGATCTCGCACAGCCGGTCGCCCGTGATTCATCGCTTGTTTGCCGTGCAGACCGGACAGGAACTGCAGTATGAATTACTGCAGGTGTCCCCGGAAAAGCTGGAGCCGGCCGTTCGCCAGTTTCAGCGAACCGGCGGCAAGGGTCTCAATATCACCGTGCCGCACAAGGGTGAAGTCACGCGGCTCGTCGATCGGATGAGCGATCGTGCCAGCACGGCCGGCGCCGTTAACACGCTCACCTTCGAGAAAGGTGAAATCATCGGTGACAACACCGACGGTTTCGGTTTGCTGCGCGACCTCGGCGTGAACCTGGACGTGGCGCTGGAGGGCGCCAACATCCTCGTACTCGGCGCCGGCGGCGCTACCCGCGGCATTATCGGACCGCTGCTCGAAATGCAGCCTGCCTCCATTCGAATTGCAAACCGCACGCTGGGCAAAGCCCAGGCGCTTGCGGATCACTTCTCCCGTTCCGGGCCGGTCACCGCCTGTCGCTTCAACGTCGTACCGGTAACCGAAAACTACGACCTTATTATCAACGCAACGTCGGCCGGCCTGCGCGGCGAAGCGCCGCCGTACCCTGCTGCTGCCGTATCGAAGCAGACCGTTTGTTATGACCTGTCTTATGGCCTGAAGCCCACGCCGTTCAGCGTCTGGGCACGTGAACAGGGTGCGGCCCGGTCCGTAATGGGCTGGGGCATGCTGGTCGAACAGGCGGCCGAGTCCTTTCGAATCTGGCGCGGTGTGCGTCCGGACACGGCCAGGGTCCTGAAGCAGATCGCTATTACCGCATAGTTACGAGTTCTTCGGCGCTGGTCGGGTGGATCGCGACGGTGTCGTCAAAGTCAGCCTTGGTTGCCCCCATGCGCATCGCAACCGCGAAGCCCTGCATCATCTCGTCAGCGCCTTCGCCGATAACATGGCAGCCAATGACACGCTCTTCGGCGCCGGTCGTGATCAACTTCATCGTTGAGCGCTGCTTGTCCTGACCCAGGGCGTAGTACATGCCAGTAAACGTCGACGTGTAAACCCTGACGTCGTCCCCGAACTCGGCGCGCGCATGATCTTCGGTCATGCCGACCGTGCCGATGGTCGGGTGACTGAATATCACGGTCGGGATCAGGCGATACTCGAGGTGTCGTCCCTCCATGCCACCATACAAACGATCGGCGAGTCGGCGGCCCGCCGCGATCGCGACCGGGGTCAGCGCATCGCGACCGGTTACGTCGCCCAGTGCGAAAATATTATCCACGTTGGTTTGCTGGTATTCGTCCGTTGGTACAAAGCCCCTGTCGTCCATGTGCACGCCGGCGTTGGCGAGCTCCAGCATTTCTGTGTTCGGCGAGCGCCCTATGGCCCAGATCAGCGTATCGACCGGTCCGAATGAACGCCCGTCCGTGGCATGCAAAACAATCCCGTCACCGGTTTGCTGCACGCGCTCGGGAATGGCGCCGGTGTCGATGGCGATGCCGCTGTTTCGCATCGCCTCCATCAGCTCCTTACTGAGCATCCTGTCGAAGCTGCGCAATACGCCTTCTTTACGAACCACGACCTGTGTCTCACTGCCCAGGGCGTTGAGGACACCTGCGAGCTCCACCGATATATAGCCGCTGCCCACCACCAGCACCCGCTCCGGGCGCTCCTCGAGTTCGAAAAAGCCGTCTGACGTGATGCCCAGCTCGGCCCCCGCAACAGCGGGCACGATCGGCCTGCCACCGGTTGCGATCGCGATACGCTCGGCCTGGTATTTGCGGCCGGCAACCTCGACCGTGTGTGCGTCAAGGAAGCGGGCGCCGCCCTGAATATGGGCTACGCCGCGCTTGTCGAGGTTGTTGCCGTAAATTCCGTTCAGGCGCTTTATGTAGGCATCACGGCGGGACTTGAGCGCACCCCAGTCATGCCCTTTGACAGCGACATCAAACCCGTAGTCTGGCGCATGGTGCAATTGGTGCGCATGATGCGCTGCATACCACATGACCTTTTTCGGCACGCATCCAACATTGACACAGGTCCCGCCCAGCGGACCGTATTCCACGACCGCCGCTTTCGCGCCATATTCCGCCGCGCGTTGCGCATGGGCCAGTCCGCCGCTGCCACCGCCGATCACCAGCAGGTCAAATTTGTCCGTCACATTTTTCTCCGTCGTTAAGTCAATTTGTAGGCGCGGCGCCACCGGCAGCCCGTGCTAATATTGTGCGCCAAAATACCGATATCAAGTCGCTCTATGAATAACCCTTTGCTCGACACCTCATCGCTGCCTCGATTTGACGAAATCAGGCCGGAGCACGTCGTGCCTGCCATTGAAAAGGTCATTGCCGATCATCGGGCGAGGCTCGACGAGCTACTCGATACCAGCAGTCAGCCCGACATCGACTCACTGGTCAGTCCCATCGAACAGATGGAACACACGCTGGGGCGCGTTTGGTCGCCCGTCCGGCACCTGCAAAGTGTACTTGGATCATCGGAATGGCGCGAAGCTTATAACGAGGCTCTGCCGCTGCTGACCGAGCACAGCACCGAAATGTCACAGAACGAACGGCTGCAGCGGGCATACGCAGAGGTCGGAAGGTCCCTGCCTGACGAAGCCACCGAAGCGAGTCGTCGCGCTGTCGAACACGCGCTGCGCGACTTTCATTTGGCCGGGGTCGACCTCGAGAGTGAGGCCAAGGATCGCTTCAAGGCCATCATGCAGGAGCTTGCGGCAACGCAGGCCAACTTTGAACACAACG
>Ga0316201_10000631_pt1 | contig 20926 bp, 21 predicted proteins | sample CS6wburrow_MG_FD_204516 | JGI IMG/M metagenome (GOLD analysis project Ga0316201, IMG submission 204516) | Coastal sediment microbial communities from Delaware Bay, Delaware, United States - CS-6 worm burrow | ecosystem: Environmental > Aquatic > Marine > Coastal > Sediment | place: USA... | reverse complement strand
TTGAGCTCCATCATGACCCATAAAGGAGATTAATCCTGCCATAGATATAAAAGATGCAGCCGACATCCAGTCAGCTGCCGTAGCCATTCCATTAAGAACCGGATGTACTCCTCCGCCCGCTACATAAAATTCAGAAGTAGAGCCTGCTCTGGCCCATATGGCAACTCCAATATATAGAGCAAAGGTGATCCCGACAATAATAAAAGTCCACAGCTGTACATTCATTGGTATTTCAATTTGAGATGGTTGAAGAATTATTCTTCATCGACTTCATATTCCTTATCCAGCTTGTTCATCTTCCATACATAGATGAATATCAGAGCAATGAATACATAGATTGCACCTTGCTGAGCAAACCAAAATCCAAGTTTAAATCCGCCTATCTGAATTTTATTCAGAGGCTCTGCCAGTAGGATTCCAAAGCCGTACGAAACGATAAACCATATTACCAGAAGAATGAATAATAAGCGTAAATTTTTCTTCCAGTATTCCTGCAGGTTTTTCCCGGACATAATAAGAGCTTTGAGTGATTGGCAAAAAATGCTCTTAAATATAGAATAATGTCTTAAATAAAGAGATGTAATTGAAATCTGAGTTGAGAATGTACATCTTCAGAAGAGAAGATGGTGGCTTCCCGGATATCTCCTTTTATTGAATGATATTCAAGGGTAACTTTTGCATTATGGCCTTTGATAAAATAGTTAACACCGATATCAAGGGCTTTGATGTTATCATTCAATCCGTCATACATACCCTGGTTAAAAGCTGCATATGGCATGATCTTATATGGAGCATAATAATACCCGGCTTCAATATACAATGCATGTCCTGTTCCTGCCCATCTACTCACATAGTTCTGCCCATAGTCAAAATCAATGTAGGAAGCATAAGCATGGAAGGCCCCATTATTTACAGGTATGTCTACATACCCATCTATTGCCATGTGATTCACATTAGAATGAATTCCGGAGGATGGATGATACATACCATTAGGGTGAGAGAAGAATCCTGCTCCTATTGCTACCACTCTTTTCTTGCCAAGATAAGTACCTGTCATATATGGCAACTTGGTTGATTCTTTATCGAATAGGTTGTACCTGAAATATCCTGAGAATATGGCACTACCCGTTGCACCTCCATTTATATCAGGATGATTGAAACCATTGTAGGTTAATCCACTGTCTTTTATACCAAAATCTTTTCCATCCCCGATGTTATTCTTTAATGGAGAATTGTATGCTAATCGATAATCGAATTTTCCTATTTCGCCTTTAACATATATGCCAAGATGCCTGGCAAATTGATCCGTAACTCCTAATGAGTGCCAACTGATAAACGGCCTTGACTGATCCAACGTCATAAAATTTAATGTGCTCTGACTGGATAGTCTTGTCAGTCCATTCCAATAGTGGAGTCCTCCACCTGCATATATATAGTCGTGTAATCTGTATTCAGCCCAGGCACCATGAAGAAAAATCTGTGGACCATCTCCTGTATTTCCGGTTGGTGTTAAATTGGAAGTATTAAGGCCATTTAATCCAAAGTGGGTTAAGATCAATAAGTCGGGGCTTAACTGGGCAAATGCCAGCATTCGGGATCTTCTGATACTAGGGGATAATTGAATATTGGAATTTTCATCTGATAGGTTATTGGTAGTCAACCAGATCTGATGCCACATGATAAACCTTATATATTGACTTCCCTCTTCATTTAAATTTAAAATGATAGGGTGATATTCCTTTTGAGACTCTGAAGATTCTTGAGACAGGATACTTTCAACTACTAATAGAAAACAAATTGTTGTCACTACAATGCGACCAAACCTAACCCACATGGCTTTTAAGATTAAGATTAAATCAAATCAAATGGAATTTTAGCCTTAGTGTATAATTAACACAAATATAGATTGTCCATAGATCAGGTAATGTTTTCCGGGTCATAGAAATATATGATCTTAATCATGATAACAGACTAATTATTTTTAACTTTCAGAGAATGGAAAATGCCATACCTACAAGGATTGCTCAATGGATTAAACAGTATCCTCCTTTTGATAAAATGGAAGAGCAACAATTGGTATCCCTTGCAGAGACAGCCAAGGTGAAATATTTCGACAAGGAAGACATTGTTTTTAATCAGGGCGATGAACCCTCCTCGTTCATTTATGTGGTGAGAGAAGGGGCAGTAAGAATTGTCAAATACCTGGATGACTCACAGAATCTGGTGGATACATGTGACGAGGGTGACCTTTTTGGATTAAGGCCATTGTTGGCCAATGAGACTTACCAATTATCAGCTATAGCATCTGAAGAAAGCTTATTGTATCTTTTTAGAATTGACAGATTGCAGGACATCATATCTACTGACCCTGAAGTTTCCTGGTACCTGTTACAGAGTTATGCGGCAGGACCTAAAAAGGCTAAAAAAGAAAAGATAGGAAATCACGCCACATATCTGAATGAGGGGGATCACTTGACAGAGATACAATCCCTGGATCGAAGTAAGGCTCCTATTACTTGTTCTCAACAGACTACTGCACAGGATGCAGCGATCAAGATGAGTGAACATCGGGTAGGGTCAATTATCATTGTTGATGAAGAAAAGAGGCCTTTGGGGATCATCACAGATCGTGATTTGAGAAATCTGGTAGTGACTGGAAAATACGGATTGGATGCTGAGGTTGGTGATTTCATGACCAGTCCGGTAATTACTGTTTCCAGGGATATAACCCTGGCAGACGTTCAGATGATTATGATGAAGAATCGAATTCACCATCTTTGTATCACTGAAGATGGCACTTCTATGTCTCCGGTGATGGGTGTGATTTCTGAACATGATGTTCTTGTGATTCAAGGCAACAATCCTGCAATTTTCATTCGTGAAATGAGAAGGGCACATACTTCATCAGATCTGAAGAAGATCAGAGAGAAAGCAGAAAGCCTTTTATTCAAATATTTAAAAAGAGAAGTATCCATTGGATTCATATCCAATATAATGTCAGAGGTGAATGATGCTTTGATCAGCCGGGCCATTGAGATCTGTCAAAAGAAACTTGAAGGTCAGGGTAAGGAAGACCCGGGATTGAAATGGAGTTGGATGGCACTGGGGAGTGAAGGGAGAGAGGAACAATTGTTAAGGACCGATCAGGATAATGCCCTGGTCTTTGAAGATGTGAATGAGGATAAGTATGATGAAGTCAAGGAGTATTACCTTAAGCTGGCCCAGGAGGTCACTCAGGTATTAAATGAATGTGGTTTCGAGTATTGTCCGGCAGATATGATGGCCTCCAATCCCAAATGGTGTATGTCTATCAGTGGATGGAAGGATCAATTTGCCAGGTGGATGCAGACTCCCACAGAAAAGAATGTAATGTATTGCACCATCTTTTTTGATTTCAGGGTAGTCTTTGGTGATCCATCACTTTCTGAAGCATTGGCAGATCACATATTTGACTTGATCGATGACAATTTTTTATTTCTTGTACAATTGGCCAAGAATGCCATTATGAATCCACCTCCACTGACTTTCTTTAGGAATTTTGTAGTAGAAAAGGGAGGGGAGCATAAGGATGATTTCGATATCAAGGCAAGAGCAATGATGCCACTGGCTGATGCTGCAAGGATATTGGTGCTATCAGCTAAGAAACCGAATATCAACAATACATTTCAGAGGTTCGATTATATGGCAACCATAGAACCCAACAACAAAGAACTATATGAGCAAGCTGCCGATGCCTATGAAATCCTGATGCGGTATCGTGCCATCCAGGGATTAAAAAACAATAATAGTGGAAGGTATTTTAATCCTGAGGATTTGACCAAAATGGAGCGACTCAATTTAAGAAATAGCTTTAAGCCGATCAATGAATTACATGATTTGCTTAAAGTAAGGTACCGATTAAATCTTGTGTTGTGATTAAGTGGCCGTGGTATAATAAATCACTTCCCAGAAACCCTGAGGATAGAATCGCAAGAGAAAAATATCTTTCGAGATTCAAAGAAAAATATTCTAAAAATCGTCCGATAGATCAATTAACTTTCGTTGTACTTGACACAGAAACCAGTGGCCTTGATATAAAGAAGGATACCATCCTGTCTGTTGCTGCTTTAAAGATTATTAATGGCGAGATCATCATTCACGATAGGTTAGAATGTTATATTAAAGATGGAAAATATATTCCTGACCAAAGCATTGAAGTACATGGAATTACAAGAAATCAAATCAAGGGAGGATACGAATTAGAACAAGTCATCATACAATTAGTAGATTTTATTGGGAATGCCATCATTGTGGGTCATCATATCGCTTTTGATGTGAAGATGATCGATAAATATGTGATAAAACAATTGGGCTTTCATCTTAAAAATCGAACCCTGGATACCTCATCACTGAATCATAGGCTGGAAAATAACATACATGAACCTGTCAAGCCGATTTCTTTGGATCAATTGGCAATGAACTATGGAGTTCCCCTCGGTAGAAGACACACAGCTGCTGCAGATACATTCATAACAGCAACAATATTTCTAAAGATGTTGAATCGATTAAAGAAAAGAGGTGTTGATACATATACAGACTTATGTAGGTAAGATTTGTGCTGTATCTTTAATTGTATACTCTGTAGCCCATGTCAACAAAGATCCCACTCGCTCTGATAGCCGAAAAGTGTACACAGATCATTATTGAAAATGATGATAAGACCATATATACAGATATTGGATATCAATATCGCTTGGAACGATACATCAAGAAATTAGCCCTTGAAGAAGGTCTTACTCAAGAGGAGATGGATTTTTTATATGCTGCTAAATGGCTGGAGGGTGTAATTCAAGCAGAAAACCCAACTGCATCCTTAGATTTTAACCAATTATCTAATTATGCCGGAGAACGTGTCAGGCAATTATGCCTGGAATGGGGAATTGAGTCAGAACTGGCTTCAAGGTTATCAGTTTTTGTATCTAATATACGACCTGATAAAACCCCTGATAGTAAACTCGACCAGATATACAATGATGCTGTGTGGATAGATTATACCCTGGGAAATGGAAGAGACAATCTTAAGAAATATTACCAGCAATTATTGCTTCAGGGATATAATATAGAGCGGTCGGGATGGTATGATGTAATCATTGGACACCTTGAATCTGCTGAATTCTATACACAATATGCAACAGCAAATTATCAGAAATCATTAAGAGACCTGGTAAAATCACTCAAACAAGAAAAGAAGCAGCTGGAAAAACGTATGGATCTGGCACTGAAGCAACAACTGGATATTTCTGAGAAAGAAATGAAGAAGCTGAAAAAGAATCTTCAGAACGTAAAAAAAAGAGACGATAGGGGAATTCAAACCCTCCTTAGGACCACATTAAGAAATCATTATACCCTCAACCAGATGATAGATCGCAAAGCGAATATCATGATTACCGTTAATTCAATCATCCTGTCTTTATTGCTTGGTGGAGTTATTTCAGACCCTGTTGAGGATCCGTTAAGGGCATCTTCATTGATTTTATTAACGATTGCTGGCATGGCATCTATTCTCTTTGCTGTCTTATCAATTAGACCAAATAAGACTCAGGGAGATTTTACAGAGGAAGAAATTCGGGAAAAGAAAGGGAACCTATTGTACTTCGGTAATTTTCACAATATGCACATCCGGGACTTCGAGTGGGCATTCATGCAGATGATCAATAATGGCGAACACTTGTACGAAGCAATGATACGTGACTACTACTACCTTGGAGTCACTTTAAGTAAAAAATATAAACACCTGAGGAATTCACTCAATATCTTCCTGTTTGGGTTTATCGGAGCGGTGGTTTTAAATCTGATTGTTAGAATGATCTAACGATTAGTCTGACTTAGTAAATTTTTTATATCTATTGATCAATCCATTGGTTGAAGAATCGTGAGAATTAATCTCCTCATCTGAGGTTAACTCAGGTAATATTTGATTGGCCAATACCTTTCCAAGTTGAACACCCCACTGATCAAAACTGAATATATTCCAGATATAACCCTGCACGAAGATCTTATGCTCATACATGGCTATTAATTTACCCAAAACTTTAGGTGTTACCTTTTTAACCAATATTGAATTAGTGGGTTTATTTCCTTCAAAAACCTTAAATGGAGCTATGGCTTTTACTTCTTCATCACTTTTGCCCTGAGCTTTAAGTTCAGCATGGACTTCATCAAGGGATTTTCCATTCATCAATGCTTCTGTCTGTGCAAAGAAATTGGAAAGCAATACAGGATGATGATCACCGGTAGGATTATGTGAAATGGCAGGAGCTATAAAGTCACAAGGTATCAATTGTGTGCCCTGATGGATCAACTGGTAAAATGCATGCTGCCCATTGGTACCGGGTTCTCCCCATATAATGGGTCCTGTGTGGTATTTTACAGATTTTCCATTACGATCTACTGACTTGCCATTGCTTTCCATGTTGGCTTGCTGGAAGTAGGCAGCAAATCGGTGCAGGTACTGGTCATAGGGGAGGATGGCCTCTGATGCTGCACCCAGGAAGTTTCTATTCCATATACCAATCAATGCAAGGATGACGGGTATATTTTTACCGAATGGTTCAGATCTGAAATGGATATCCATCTCGTGTAGTCCTTCCAATAACTCTAAAAATGCATCCATTCCGATGGTAAGTGCTATGGACATACCTATGGCTGAAGACAAGGAAAACCTGCCTCCTACCCAGTCCCAGAATCCAAACATATTATTGGGATCAATACCGAATTCTTTTACTCCGGATTCATTGGTCGATAATGCAATAAAGTGCCTGGCAATATCTTCTTGTGTAGCACCTTGCGCCAGAAACCAATCTCTTGCTGTACTGGCATTCATCATCGTCTCCTGTGTGGTGAAGGATTTCGATGCAACTATGAAGAGGGTTTCATCGGCAGTTACCTTCTTAAGGATTTCAGATACGTGGGTTCCATCTACATTGGATATAAAATATGACTCAATTCCTTCCTTCCAGTAAGGCTTGAGTGCCTCAGTCACCATCACCGGACCCAGGTCAGAGCCTCCGATACCGATGTTTACTACATATTTGAGCTTCTTACCGGAATAACCGATCAGTTGACCGGAATGAAACTGGGTGCAAAAGGACTTCATACGATCAAGGACCATTTTAACATCGGGCATTACATTCTGTCCGTTCAACATAACTGGCTGATCACTGAAATTTCTCAGAGCGGTGTGAAGCACTGCTCTTCCTTCAGTTTCATTGATAATATCACCCTGGAACATCTTCTCAATGCCATCCTGGAGTTCTGTCTCTTCTGCAAGTTGAAACAACAAGCTCATAGTAGCATCATCAAGTCGATTTTTGGAATAGTCTACAAGCATATCACTGCTGTTGATAGAGTATTTTTCAAATCGATCTGCTTCTGAGTTGAAATGATCCACAATGGTCTTGGACTTTATTTCTTCTGCATGCTTAATCAGTGCTCTCCAGGCGACTGTACCAGTCGGATTTATTCTCTTTAACATAATGCTTCTTTAAGTGTCGCAACTTAATAAAAAGGCTTTGCTCTTATATCTGAAATGATGATATTTTTAAGTTAACTTTTTGGAAAATGTATAAGCTCATATTTTCTCTGTCAAAATGGTAGCAATGGTCAGGATGCCATCAAAGAAATTCTCCAACCTGATATTTTCATTGGGGCTGTGTTGGTTATTGTCCGGATTGACAGTGGGTACTGTTACAGCAGGAACACCTAGTGTATTGACAAAAGGAGATATCGGAATGGATCCTCCGGAAGTCCTTTTCATGACTGGTTCGGTTCCATTTTTTCTTTTCAATGCTCTTCTGAGCCACAATCCTGTTTGGCTATCCAATTCAGTACGGAAAGCCTGATAAGATATTTTGTGGGTCATGGTTACCAGATTGGAATTGGTTATTTTATCTCTTGAGGAAGGTTTTTCATCCAGGATGGTGTAGCCTTGTTCACGGATGTGAGCACGAAGTTTTTCAAGTAGAACCTTAGGATCAGATTCCTTAACTGTACGAATGTCTATCTCAGCAGTTGCTGTTGAAGGGACAATGGTCCTTACTTCATCACCTACCCATCCTGAAAGCATCCCTCGTACGTTGAGACTTGGATACTGAATGGACTCCTGGTAGTTATCAGCAACACGATCCGGTTCTGCAAATCCTATCTTAACCCTGAGCTGATCCTCATCATCAGGTACTGCTGCCAGTATTTTTTTGGTTTCTTCATCAATGGAGATTCCTTCATACCAGCCATGGACTTTCACGCGACCATAATCATCTTTCATGCTGGCAATAAGGCGACTCAGCTTTACAGCAGGATTGGGGACATAGTTTCCGTAATGGCCACTATGTTGTGGGAAATCAGGGCCATATATGGTTAAGGTTACAGTAGTGATACCTCTGGCGCCAAATGTCAATGTGGGCTTGTAAGTTGGATGGAGTGGGCCATCGAAAATAATCAGGTGATCCGCCTTTAAAGCCTCTCTGTTTTTAATCACTCCCCCGGCAAGATTGGGGGAACCAAGCTCTTCCTCAAAATCCATAATGACTTTCATATTAAATGGAATGGTGAGATTGTTTCTGTGGATCATATCCATCGCTTGCAGAAACATGGCCACCGGACCTTTAGCATCTGAAGTTGATCTGGCAAAAATCCTCCAGTCAGGATTGATCGGGCCATCAAGCTTAGACCATGCAATTTCTTTCCATTCTCCGTCTGTAGATTGTTCTTTCAGGACAGCCGTGAATGGATCTTCTTGCCACCAGAAATCAGGATCTACTGGTTGGCCATCTATCTGAAGGTAAATCAGAACAGTAGGTTTACCCGCCATAGTAGTATTGTAATTTGCCAATAAGAGCGGGATTCCATCTGTTTTCAATCGTGTAGTCTTGAAACTTCTTTTGGCGAAAGCTTCTTCACACCATTTCATATTGACCTCAATATCTTCTGGAAAATGAGCGTCATTGGGTATGGCAAGCATCTCTCTGAATAGGGAGATGGCCTCCAGTTGATCAGCTTTGGTGAGTTGAAATGGTGCCTGGGCAGTGAGTGATGAGAATCCCAGGCTTGCCAGGACAAATATGATTATGACTTTCTTCATTTTATATTGATTAAAAGGTTATTCCTTATTTTTAAATATCAAATGTAAGAAACTCATCTATCTCATCAGACTCAATTTTTTTTATCTTTTAAAATGCAACTATGTAGCATAAATGGTGTTTGATGTGTATATTTGCATCACTGTTGCAAAAAATGGATAAAAGAAAAACATTCAAAGCGGATCTCCTTGGTATTACTGCCTCGCTGACATGTGCGGTTCACTGTTCGGTTTTACCACTTGCCATAGCTTATGGATTATTAAGTTCTTCATTCCTTTCCGGTCACGGACTCGTGGAGATGGTCTTCATTATGATTAGTGTTGGGTTGGCCATTTACACATTGTGGGGATCTTATCAATCCAGGCATAGAAATGTATTGCCTCTTGCTCTATTTGGAATAGGCTTGATTAGCATTATGACCGGTCTATTAAATCATGGCTCCGTTGAGATAGTGCTTGCCACTTTCGGGGGACTTCTTATTGCAATTTCACATTTTATCAACATTAGATTAAATCGAAGAGTCGGAAATATTTGCTATTCTTGATCATCTAATCTGTAGCTTATGTTTAAGACTTATCTTGAATTAGGGTTTGACCATATACTTGATATCAACGCTTATGATCATATCTTATTTGTGATGACTCTGTGTGTGATTTATGCTGTTGCTCAATGGCGTCATATATTAATTCTTGTTACAGCATTTACCATCGGTCATTCCGTAACACTGGCTTTATCAACCCTTGGAATTGTCAATATCCCGGGACGGCTGATAGAATATTTAATTCCGGTGACCATTATCCTTACAGCGTTATATAATATTTATAAGATCAGGGCTCATAATCAGAAGATTACACTTCATTACTGCCTGGCGGCTTTCTTTGGCCTTATTCATGGATTAGGATTTTCTAATTACCTGAAAGCATTATTAGGCTCAGAAGAAGACCTGGTAATTCCTTTGCTTGCTTTTAATGTAGGTGTTGAATTGGGTCAGTTGATCATTGTAGCAATAACCATTGCGGTCACTATGATATTGGTTAAAATATTGAATATTAAGCAGAGGTATTGGGTGTGGGTAGTTTCTGGTGCTGCAATTTTGATATCACTGAAATTGATTATGGATCTCTGATTTTCAGTATTCCTTTCGGAAAAAATGATACTGGTATGACATAAAAGTGATGGATGTCACAAATTATTTACTTGTAAAATCGTTGTATTGTATAATTAATCATGATGATTAAAACATTCATACTGGCACTGATCTTGAATCTGGGGTCATGGGGAGACCATGATATCCACGTAAGCGTCTGTGATATTATTGAAAAGACAGAACATTCTCAACTTGAAGTTTCGGTTAGAATATTTTATGATGATTTATTGAATGCAGTTGGGCTGCAGGTTGGGGAAGAATTACCAGAAGACTACACTGGATCTGATGATCTGATTGAAAAGTTTATCAGTAAGCACTTGTCTATTTCAATTAATGGCGATCAGGTGCCAATGGTTTACCTTGAAAGCGTATCCTATCCGCCTGCGGTATGGACAACATTTAAAATTGAACTTTCTGCTCCCATTTCTGAGATTGAGGTTAATAATTCGATTCTGATCGATCTATTTGATGATCAGGTCAATATGGTCAATTTAAAGTACAAAGGAAAGAAGAAAGTCTATTCACTAGATAAGAAAACACAATTGTTAAACCACAAATATTAGACCATGAAGAAGTTGTTGTACGCTCTGGTTACCGTTTCTATTCTTCCATTTATTTCTTGTGGTGATGATCCTATTGCCGATGCTGAAGTGAGATTTCGACTCAGGTATGAGGACAAGCCATTGGTTGCTTTTGAAGAAGTAACTTACCCAGATGGGAAAAGTCTCTACTTTACACGGGTGTCATTATTCATTGAGGATTTTACCTTAATGGGTGAGGAACCTCAGACCGTATTTGATCTGGATTATTTTACGTTGACCGATGATCATCTTATTTCTGCAGACGCTATGGAAGGAACCATGATTTATCGTGGAGAATTGGAACCCGGTGATTACACAACCAGATTCAATATCGGTGTTAATCCCACAGATAATGCCAAAGTACCGGCTGATTTTCCTTCCAGCAATGTATTGAGTAATGCAGCTGAATACTGGGTAGGATGGAAGAGTTATGTATTTGCTAAGGTAGAAGGGTTTATCGACCTTGATGGTGATGGAGATGAAGAAACAGGCTTCGCTTTACATATGGGTGGTGATGATGCTTATCGTGCCATTACCAATACCGGGACCATGTCTCTGGATAAGAATCAACCAGTCATGTATGTTGATATCCAACTTGAAAAATTGTTCATGAACAATGGAGTCATGTATGACATTGCTGCCAATCCACAGATCCACAGCCCGGAACAGAATCCACTGGTGATTATACTATCTGATAATCTGGCGACTTGCTTTGAGTAATTACATTTAAAAGTACCTTTTTACTGGCAATATTTCCAGCTGTTCAGTATCTTATATACCGAACCAAAGCGTTGCCTCATGCAATATGTTATAAAAATTATTTTATCTGGTTTCCTGATCATGTTGATTTCTGAGATCGCCAGGCGGAGTAGCATCTGGGGAGCCTTGATCGCCTCGCTCCCTGTCATTTCTATCATTGCAATGATCTTCCTTTATCATGAGACAGGTGATGTCGAGAAAGTGAGAAACTTATCAATTGGCATATTCTGGCTGGTGATTCCTTCGCTGGCGTTGTTTATCAGCTTGCCCTGGCTACTGAAGAAGGGAATGGATTTTTATCCTTCATTGGGAATCTCATGCCTGATAACTGTAGGTTGTTATTTTTTAATGAATGCTTCTTTAAAACAATTTAACTTGGTGCAATAGAGGTAGCAGCGATATATTAAATCACCACGGAGGCACGGAGGGCACAGAGTTTTTATAATAGAATTAAAAAAGTAGGATAGAGTTGAATTATAGTTGATTTCAGTCTTTATCTGAAGTATTTAATTTAACGATAAATTTAATCATCACGGAGGCACGGAGAAAACCGAGATTTTTATATGGTAATAAATATTATACAGTTCAAGTATAGTTGATCTCATCCCTAAAAGAAAAAACTCTGAAGATGGAGAAACTTTATAACATTTCTTTGTGGCCTCTGTGCCTCCGTGGTTAATTACCTTTTTTCTTTTCTTCAGCTCTGGATTTAATCAAGTTATAATGATGTTCTGTATGATATGCTGTCCACATCAACATCTCTCTGACGAGCATTTTACCCATCAGAGGGTGGGGAAGGAGGCAGGTATCCATTTCTTTTTCATTCCATTTTTTCCGGATTGATTTTATCAAGCTGTCTTTCTCACTGGTCAGTTTCTTCATCCAGTTTTCCATTTTATCAATTGGAGGCTCCGGCATATTCTGGGAGAAAGGACTTATTACTTCTCCAGCTTCACTTAGTTTTTCCTTGTAGCGATTTACCACCTGCTCATAAGAGCGAGGTAACCTGTTGGCTTTTCCAAATTTCATTTTTAAAGCCATCTTGGGAATGACCAATGCTGTATTTAATGGTTTCATGCTCTGGACAAGATGAACTACGTGTTGGGCACTGGTCCATTTGCCGGTAGGCCCGTATTCCCAATACCTCATTCCATGATGGTCCATCCAATCGACTAAAGCTTTATGTTTATCTTCAATTAAAAGGATGATGTCTTCTTTCTGCATGGTGCAAATTAATAATAATATACCAATCGGTATAAAATAATTATTGCTTTACTTCTTTTCTGTCGCCAGGAATAAAAGCGGTCATCCTCAAAGGCCCTCCACTGCCTCCTTTAATTTTCATAGGTAGAGCAATAATGAATGCCCCGGTTTCAGGAACCTGATTAAGGTTGGCAACATTTTCAAATGCAGGAATATCCTTTTCCATAAGAATGCGGTGAGCTTCAAACCCGGAAGACCTTCCATAATCAATGCTCGGAGTATCAATTCCAATGGCTTTTATATTTCTATTTTCCACCAGCCATTGAGCAGCATCCGGATGAATACCGGGAAAATGTAACAAAGCCACCGCTTCTGGTCCCCGCTTGTCTGTACCCATATATTTCATCCTATCTGGCCAGAATGCTCCGAATCCCGTATGAATAAATACAATTGCTCCATCTGGTATCAATCCATTTGCTGCCTCCCATTTCAGGAAGTCGTCTTTGGATATTCTGTAATCAATATAATCACTTACGGAATCCTGGACGCTGATGACAATGCCTGGCCCCGTGAGCTGGTCGATGGTCAACTCATCAACGGTCTTTTTGCCTTGAGCAAAGTGAATGGGCGCATCGATGTGGGTACCTCCGTGCTCAGCACTTGAAAACTGATATGCAGAATAATAGTATCCACCCTCTGTCATTCCTTCAAATACGGTATCCAGTTCAAATCCTTCAGCGGTGGGCCAATATGGTGTGGACGATTCATAAGCATAACTGAGGTCAATCCACTTGCCATCTTCAAATGAATATGACTGCTGTGAATCACATGAAATGAATATTAGATTAATAAGGATAAGAGCATAAAATGAAAGCTTCATAATGAGTCAATTGATTCAATTCCCAAGTTAAGTAGAAATCCCGTTAGAAACCCAATATCTCTTTAACTCATCAGATCCGGGTTATATGATGCCTATGTTTACCCTATCCCAAAAGGGAGTCATAGATTTGAGACTTGGATAAAAGGTGTACTATTCAGAAGAAATATCTTTCACACATCGGAATCCATTGTGATTGAGCCCGGTATCGGGGCTGGATTTCATTCTTCTTGCGTTTCGGTATCCAGAACAATAGGATTCATTGCATAGAAATGAACCACCTCTGGTGACTCTTTGAGGAGTATATGGTTGTTGAGGGTCGTAACTTTCTTCCGCACTGCTGGGAATAGGAACAGATTCATCATATGAATCATAACGGTACCAATCCTGGCACCACTCCCACACATTTCCAGCCATATCGTAAAGGCCATATCCATTGGCAGGGAAGGATTTCACAGGGGCGGTGGTAATAAATCCATCTTTGTTGAGATTGTTGTAGGGGAAATCTCCCTGGAAAAAATTGGCTTTGGGTTCTCCTTCTTCTACAGGATCATTTCCCCAAGGGTATAAGGTATTTTCAAGACCTCCTCTGGCGGCCCATTCCCATTCTGCTTCTGTCGGTAATCGCTTTCCGGCCCATTTACAATATGCCACTGCATCCTCCCATGCTACTTGTACTACCGGGTGATCCATTCTTTCTGTAATATCCGATCCCGGGCCTTCCGGGTGTTTCCAACTTGCACCAGGTGTCCAGGTCCACCATTGTGCCGGATAATTGAGGTTGACAGGCCCTTCTGTAGGAGTAAACACCAATGCTCCTGGTTGTAAAATGCTATCAGGGGGCTTAGGAGTACCGGGTGGGAGTTGTGCCTTCAACTCTTCCCAGTCGATTTCTCTTTCAGCTATCGTGACATATCCAGTTGCATCCACAAAAGCCTTGAACTCGGTATTGGTCACTTCAGTTTCATCCATCCAGAATGATTTGATTTCTTCATCGTGTTTGGGATATTCATCTGGATCGGCCTGAGTATTATCACCTCCCATCTTAAGTGTACCGGAAGGGATGAGGACCATTCCATCTTTTATGATGGGTTGTTTATCCTCACTACAGCTAAGAAATAGAATTGAAAGAACCACAATTAATGCCCTAATCATTGATCAATATTTAATTTAAAATATCCGGATATCATCATAATCCTCTTAATTGGATGCGTAATGTAACCGATTATCAATTAAAGGCTGAAACTACATGGATAATTTTGTAAATTCAGCATGGAGTGATATTCTGTCTTTATAAAAACCAATTGCCATGCTTATACCTACCTCACCCCTCACCTCACCTGGATCCAGATTAAGTAATAACATAGCCACTCAAGTCATCGAAGATTTTTTGAGGATGCCGGAAGGAGGTTCGATCATCCTGATACATGAGGGGCCTAATTTCCCAAATGGAGTTTACAGCAGTGGAATTGATAACCATTTCCAGGGACTACAGCGGACCAAAGATGGATTGAATTTTATAGCCACTGCCGGAGCAAAGAAAACCAATGAAGGACACCTTTTTATTAAAGAGATTGCTTCCCACACCCATAGGATTCCTAATCAGGATAGGATAAAACGGATCAAAGATTATCAATCTGGTCCCATAGGTAACAACTCGTTGATTGATCCGGTGACCCAGGAAGACATCAATGTTCAAGCATTTGAAATTGAAAGTGGACAAGATTCTTACTGGCACGCCGGGGGATTTAGCGTACTTGATCATGTACTGGTCGTCCCATTGGAAAGAAAATTCAAGTTGGATGGCGAAACCGTTTATAATTCAAAGATTATTTTTATTGATACTTCAACCCTCGACAATCCACAACGGGCGCAATATGAAATTACTAGGACAGGAAGAGCTGCAGGAGCTTCTGCCCTGGTTCAGTTGAACAATCATAAATACCTATGTGCGGTATGGACGGATGCGGACAGTCTCGATGACCGTTTTGATTTTTATCTTTCACAATCTGATGATGTGTATGGTCCTTATGACTTTATTGGTTCGATAAAGGGCTCAAAGATTGAATCGGTAAAAAAGGACAAGCCCAAATTTCAGAACATCAATTTCATACAGGAATCATCCGGTAGATTGTTCCTGGTTGGATTCAGCAATAAAAATCCGCTGGTCTCAGTAGGAGATAATTATGGATACCTGATGGAAGTCTTTGCTGACAATTTAAACCATAAGGTTGATGCTATAAATATTGAAGCTCCTGCACTCCAATATCTGCATAAGAAGTTTTTCGGTAAGGCACACAGTTATTGTGATTTTAGTGCTTCAGCCGGTGCCCATGTATCCACTGAGGGACAAGTAATTATTTATGGAGGGCATCATTTCAGGAGGAGTGGGATGTTGAAACTATCAGAGTTTACTCCTAGGATAAAAAATTACGACAATCCCATCAAGAATATCCAGGATGGTGTAATAGAATTGTATGATCATGAGTTTTTTATGGGCAGGTGTCTGAAGATTTATGGAACCCAACACAGCACCATCAGGAAATATGGAGACATCAATGTTTCAGGTCGGCACTTCGATAATGGAGTCAGTGCGATCCGGTTTTTATTGCCCCCAGGGGTGACCTACAATATTTATTACAAAGAGGATTGTGATAATACTCCCAATAACAAGAAAATTCAATTGGTGGGAACTGGTCGTGTCGTAGAGTGGGCAAAGCTGGGTGATGACAATGGAGTGGCTTCTTCTTCCAAGTATCAATCAAGAAATGATAGATAAACTTAAAGTCCTGACCTTCATACTTTTTTTGAAAATCTGAGATCTATAGCATGGAGGATCCATAATACCATAGTGCTCAGGATAATAATAAGGCTCCACTCGTAATAGGTCGATAAGGAATCTTCAGAAATATAAATTTCTTTCCGATTGTTGAAGAAATAGTAAAATCCCAGGATTAAAATCAAAAAAACAGATGAAAATAAGATGCTTTGAATAATCTTGGTCCACCTTGTTTCCTGAAGCTCCAATTCTTGTTTCCTGACGATGATCTCATAGATGTTTTTAGCAAATCTCATGGAGGGCTTTTCATAGCTCAGTTGGCTTAATGACTGATGTACATCCAGCATTGATTCATAGGCACCACGACATTCCATACATTGCTCGACATGATGCATCAATGAGTCCAAACCTTCAGATTCATTGATCAACATTTGTATTTGTTCCGGTGAAAGATGTTTCATGATCTGTAATTTTTATCGCTGGATTCCAGGAATTTTTTAATCTTATTTCTCGCTCTGAATAGCTTTATTTTAACATTACTTACGGTTAGTTGAAGGGTCTCTGATATTTCTTTTGTAGACATTTCCTCTTGATAGTATAACATCAGTATGGCTTTTTCTTCATCATCACATACGGATAGATAGGCATCCAGGCGGCCCACTTCTTTGATATCATTCTGACTATTCTGAGCAACCTGGTGATCCATTTTATCATTGTTTAGTGCTACATATTTTATTTTTCTTCTCCGTACATAGTCAATAGACTTATGATAAGCAATCCTTAAAGCCCACGGGATGAATTTATCATCCTCAGCCAACGTATGGATATTCTTATAACAACTCAGGAAAACATCCTGTGCTGCTTCTTCAGCCTCCTCCCGATTGCCTGTAATTCGATAACACATAGTAAAGATTCTTGCTTCACACAACTGGACCACCTTATAGAAAGCAGAAGCGGATTGCTTTTCCTTTACCTCCCTTACGTATGCACTCAGATCATCCATAGTTGAATATAAGACGAAATGAAGAAGAGGATCGGTTACTAAAAATTTAATTTTTTCGAAGAGTTGTAACCATATAGGATTCAATCTGCGTCAATCTGATTAAATAACTTAATAAAAATGAATTTAATCGGTATATCGTTGATCGTCTTGTCAGGAGTGATCCTGGTTGTTTCGCTTGTTTACATCATTACCATTAACAGGAGTAAAGAAAGATTGGCTATGATAGAGAAAAATATGGATCCATCTCTTCATAGGTCTGATCATCTTTTTTCCAATAGTTTGAAAGTTGCATTGCTTTTGATGGGAGGAGGACTTGGATTCATTTCAGCTCTTTTCATTGATGAATATTTATTAATCGGAATCGATAATCCTGCTGTTTATCCGGGTTGTGTACTTTTCTTTGCCGGAGTGGGATTGGTGATTTACCATAATTTTTTCAAATAAAAATATCATGATTTACTTCAAAATAAATTGGTGGAAACTGAATTGGATTTTCAGTTTCATGTTAAGTCTTTGTTTTATATCTCACTCTTCCTTCAGTCAGGATAAAAACCAATGGATGGAATATGCTTCCGTCCTGGAGTCGGGATTTTCATCGGAAAAATTAGATTCAGTGACTTCCCGATTCAATGATCTTGGTGGTGCTGCCCTCCTGGTTGTATCAGAGGGGAAGGTAGTGTTATCCGTGGGTGATAATACAAGGAGGTTTATGACTCATTCAATACGGAAGAGTTTTCTCAGTGCCTTAATTGGGATTGAGGTTGATAAAGGCAATCTGGATTTGGATAGCAGCCTGGAATCTATGGGAATTGATGATGTCAATCCTTTGACTCCAACTGAAAAGTCAGCAACCCTAAGAGATTTACTATCTGCACGATCAGGAATTTATCTTCCATCAGCATATTCCCCCAGGAGTATGATGAATAATCTGCCTGAGCGTGGAAGTGTAAGACCAGGAGAAAAATGGTTGTATAACAATTGGGACTTTAATGCCCTGGTAACCATTTACAATCAAGCTACCGGGCGCGACTTCTTCGATGACTTTGATGAAAAGATTGCAGCTCCTATCGGAATGCAGGAGTTCAGATTGATGGATACCTATTACAGGTATGAAAAAGATAGATCGGCTCATCCTGCTTACCTGTTAAATATGTCAGCCAGGGACATGGCCAGATTTGGTTTATTGTATTTAAATGGAGGCAAATGGAATGGGAAGCAGGTCATTCCTGCGTCATGGGTTGAAAAGAGCACTTCTATAATCAGTAGTGATTTGGGTGCATTCATCGAAAGAGGAGGCTATGGCTATCTCTGGTGGGTATCAGAGACGCACCAGGGTAAAAAAATGTATTATGCAAGTGGACTTGGAGGTCATCGTATCATCGTACTTCCTGAAGATGATATGGTGATTGTCAGCAGGTCCAATACCTATGAAAATCGTATGATCAGAGAGAACGATCTGGAGGATCTGGTAGGTTCAATCATCGATGCAAAAGTGAGTGAACCGATTACTAAACCTCGATTAAAAGAATATAATCCGTCTCCATCGGTTCTTCCTAATCAATATACCGGATCAATGGATCAGTACCTTGGAGCATATGAACATCCATTTTTAGGAATGATGGAAATAACAAAATCAGATTCAGGATACGTGTTAAAAAATAATATAGGGAATTTCAGGCTATTTGCTTTGGATAAAGAATACTTCTACCCAGAAGATCTTGAAATCAAAGTTAGGATGATGAAGACCGAAGACCCGGATAAGAAACATAAGATGGAATCAGTATTCAATAAAGATCGTACCATGAAGGAAGTAATTTGTTTCTACTGATCCTTCGTTTACTGGAATTAGTTTCATCTTGATCTCAAAGGGACCATGATCTCCCTGGGTCAGGATGAGACCAGTTTCTTCATCGATAACCAATGTCCCTCCTGTAATTTCCAGAATGATCTGGGCCCAGATGATGTTTTTTTTAGATAAATGGGTGGATTGAAACAAAGGATAATAAAACCTGTGTTGTCGAGAATGAATCTAATAAACCTACTACACATGGAGCTTTTTTGTGGTTATAAATGTCATGTAAATCAACCTTAATGCAGGATTGACCAATCCCGTTCTGCTTTAATAAACTGCAATAGGTCATCTGTTATATTAAACCTGAATAAAGTTGTGGTTGTAGTTTTTTTTTAGCTTTCTGAATAATTTATGGTTTAGTAATCTATTCCTCCATCATCGTCGGTAATTTACCATCATGATGATTCGCTGTATATCAATTATTACATGGATTTAGTTGTGTGATTTGTATTACTTACTGCGACTAAGCATACCCTTAACTTTATAAGTCTATAAACACCAATTCAATAAGCACTTATGAGGTTGAAAAAAAATATTGCCATCAGTGAATCCGGTTATTTATTCAATCCGTCCACAGGAGACTCTTATTCAGTCAATCAAATGGCTTTTAAGATCCTGGAGTTGATAAAGGCAGAGCATTCAACAAAAGATATGATTGCTAAGATTACGGAAGAATACGAGGTAAATGACATGCAATTAGCAGAAGACCTTGATGACTTCCTGGGACATTTAAAACAAATAGGACTGATCGATGAGTAAGAAAATCACAATAGCGGTAACCGGGCTCAATGCTATCGATAGTCCTGGCCCCGGAGTCGGAGTCATCCGATGCTTAAAAGATTGCGAGGACTTTGATCTGCGAATAATTGGTCTGTCCTATGATGCATTGGAACCCGGCGTTTATATGCATGACCTGGTTGACAAAACGTACCAGATCCCTTACCCAAGTGCGGGTTCAGAACCCCTGATGAAACGACTGGAGTATATCCATGAAATGGAAAAATTGGATGTAATCATCCCCAACTTTGATGCGGAGTTGGCCAATTATATCAAGTTGGGTGATAACTTAATGAAATGGGGTATCCATACCTTCCTTCCTACTATGGATCAGATGGAAATGCTGGACAAGATGCATTTGGCAGAATTTGGGGAAGAGCACGGTTTTCTTGTTCCCAGGACAAAAACCATAAGTTCTATTCAGCAGATAGACGACCTCGAGGAGGAATTTGAATATCCGATGGTCGTCAAGGGTAGGTACTATGAAGCATTTATAGCTAAAAATAAAGCTCAGGTAACCACGTATTTTCATAAGCTTAACGCCAAATGGGGATTGCCCATCATCATCCAGGAATTTATCAAGGGAACAGAGATAGATATAGCCGGTCTCGGTGATGGAAAAGGGAATCTGGTGGGAGCCATACCAATGAGAAAGTTGTATATCACCAGCCAGGGAAAGGGTTGGTCAGGAGTTGTCCTCGGTGATGAAAACCTCATTGAAATGGCCAGGAAATTTACAAAAGTATCTCGATGGAAAAGTGGGTTTGAGTTGGAATTAATGAGGACCGAAGATGAAAAATATTACATCATGGAAGTCAACCCCCGTTTTCCA
>Ga0316201_10000630_pt1 | contig 20929 bp, 14 predicted proteins | sample CS6wburrow_MG_FD_204516 | JGI IMG/M metagenome (GOLD analysis project Ga0316201, IMG submission 204516) | Coastal sediment microbial communities from Delaware Bay, Delaware, United States - CS-6 worm burrow | ecosystem: Environmental > Aquatic > Marine > Coastal > Sediment | place: USA... | reverse complement strand
AGCTGTGCCTGCACGCCGTCATCCAGTCGCGAGGGTGCGGCTGCCCGGACCAGCCGTTCGACCTCGCCCGACGCCCGCTCACGAAGGCTCAGACCTCCCTCATCCTCCCAGCGGGCCCGGTTGGCCCGGTCGATGACGGGACCGGAGAATCGGATCTCGTCTCTCAGGTGGCGCCGGGTATGGTCGGCAATGAGCAGGTGCTTGTCGCGCACGAGTTCCTCGAATATCGGCCGGGCAGGAAAGTCCTCCCTGGGCTGGATGCCGTTCAGCAACCGAAAGGTCATCCCGCAGATCTCGTTGTCGACGACCAGTTTTTCCAGGCTCTGGCAATTGATGAAATCGAGGATCCCGGGACCGGAAATGTTGTTGGTGCCCACGAGCGCCCCCAGCGTAGCGCCCATCGCCGTCTCCAGCCCTCCCTGGGCATCCAGACGTTTCGCGTCGCTCATGGCCGTGTAGGCCTGCGTGGGAATCCCCAGAAACTTCCCGATTTCGGTATGGGCGCAGTCGGTCATCATCGTCTCCACGGCGCCGAACGGAGTCGTCTCGTAGCGGATGTCGAAGATGGCCGAGGCGCCTCCGTACAGCATCGGAGTCCCCGGATTCGCCAATTGGCTGATCACCACGCCGCTGAGGGTCTCGGCGGTGTGCTGGACCAGGGTGCCAACCACGGTGACCGGACCCACGAACCCGGACAGGGGCATGGAAATGAACTCCACCGGAATAGATGCCCGGGCGCAGTCCAGAACGTTCTGGCTGGTGGCCTCGCTCCATTTGAGAGGCGGCGTGGGGCAGCAAGAAAGGACGGTCAGGGGCTTCTGCTGCAAGGCTTCGGCGCTGCCGCGCACGATCAGCTGCAGGTCTCTGATGACTTCGAACGCTTCGCCGGAGAACGCCCCGGTGATGACCGGCTTCTCACAGAACAGGAGACTCAGGAACAGCCGGTAGCTGTCGGAGATGGAGTCGGCCACGTCGGCCGGGATGAATGCGGTGCTCTGGGAGGCGATGTTCTCCAGACTGCCCATGAGCCGGGCGTACCGGATGTAGTCGGCGGTGGCGGGCCGCCGGATCTCCCCGGTCGCGTTGTCGAGAATGTTGATCGCCGCCGAACCGGGGGTGAAGTGGACGTTGTCGCCCGAGAAGTCGTGGGTCTGATTTCCGAGCACATCGAACAGATTGAATGACTGCGGAGCGGTCGCCAGCGCCTGGTCGAGGATCTCGTCCGACAGGATCGCTTGCTCGGTCTTCAGGTCGACATCGACCCCATGATCTCCGAGGAGAGACAGGACCTCCCGGTTATGGATCGTCACCCCCAACGTTCGGAGCAGATCCCTGGCTTCGTCGATGATCTGAGCGATGAGCTGGTCGTCCATCAAGCTGAGCGTCGGTCTCATTCCCGTACCTCGGTTCGTGGATGTCCGCCAGGTCAGGACCCGCGGAGATCGGGCCTGTATCCCAGGCGATTCGACAATCGGGCCGCGGCCTGTCGTACGCTCGCGGCGAGGGCGGGAATTCGATCCCCGGTCACGCGGTGCACCGAACCGCCGATGCTCAACGACACGGTCGTCCGCCCTTCCCGGTCATACACGGGCGCGGCTACGGAGACATACCCGTACTCCAGTTCCTCGATATTCGTGGCATACCCCTGCTCACGAACCCTGGACAGAGCGGCGGTCCACTGGCTCCACGAAGTGATCGTGTGATCCGTGATCGGCTGCAGGCCGCCCGGCGGCTCCGGCATCGGAGCCGCGGAAAGAGCGTTGAGCACTTTCCCCGTGGCGGTGGCGTGAGCCGGCCACCGGGTTCCGATGGAGCTGTCGAGGCCCAGGAGACTGCGGCCCCGCGCTTCGTCCAGGATCAGGACCTCGGCACCGACCAGCGACTCGAGCGTGACATCCTCTCCGGTGATCTCCGCCAGGGCTTCGAGCTCGGGCCGCGCCGCCTCTCGCACATCGAAGGCTCTGAGGGCTCTCGATCCGAGCACGATCATCTCGGGACCGAGCTGGAAGTTCCCGCTCTCGGGTGAGCGAACGACGAAACCTTCCCGCTCGAGGACGCTCAACATTCGGTGCGCCGTGGACTTGTTGAGTCCGGCCTCGGCAGCGAGTTCGGTAAGGCTCCGTTTCGGCCCGTTCTCCGGGAAAGCCCTGAGTAGGGAGAGAACTCGTTCGACCGCCCTGGTACCGGGAATCGGATCCGCTGATTCCGTTTTGAAACCGGCTTTCATCATGTGAAACAGGGTAGTATCTTCCGGGGTCCGGGACAAGGACCACGGGAGGCATGGCTTGGAGACGATCCTCAGTTCAGCAAGAAAGTCCATCGTAATCGGTCCCGATCGCCCTGTCTGCCTGATCGGGGAGCGTATCAACCCGACGGGGAGGACGGCGCTGGCCGCCGAAATGGCGGCTGGAGACCTGGAGCGGGTCGGTTCCGACGCCGTCGCCCAGGTGGAGGCCGGGGCCGCGGTCCTCGACGTCAACGCGGGGATACCGATGGTGGACGAACCGGCGCTCCTGGCCGAAATCGTCGCGCTCGTGCAGTCGATCACGGACGTGCCGCTGTGCATCGATTCGAGCGTAGTCGAGGCCCTGGCCCGCGGACTCGAGACCTGCGAGGGGAAGCCGCTGGTGAACTCGGTGACCGGCGAGGACGCTCGCCTGGAGGCCGTCCTGCCACTGGTGAGCAAGCACGAAGCCGCGGTCATCGGCCTCACCATGGATGAAGAAGGAATTCCCGACACACCGGCCAGACGACTCGAGGTGGCCCGGAAGATCCTGAGCCGAGCCGGGGATCACGGGATTCCGGCGGCCGACGTCCTGATCGATCCCCTGGTGTTGCCCGTCGGGGCCACCCCGATGGCCGGTAGAATCGCACTCGAGACCCTTCGCCTCGTGCGTGCCGAGCTGGGCGTGAACACGGTGTGCGGCGCGAGCAATATCTCGTTTGGACTCCCGGACCGTCCGGCGGTGAATTCCGCCTTCCTGTCCATGTCGGTGGCCGCCGGAATCACGGCGGTAATCGCGAATCCGCTGGATGAGGCGAGCCGCACCGGAATCCTGACGGGGGATCTGCTCATGGGGAACGACGAGCATTGCATGAACTGGATCACCGCCCATCGGAAGTCGAATTCTGAGGCCTAGAGATCGTCCGCGATCCGATCACAGTCCACGACCTCGAAAGATCCGAAATGTCGCTCTTTTCTCCACGTCGGTATCAGGCTTCGTTCCGGCCCTTTCGGCCGAAGGACGACAGTCTGTTCGTCCGCGCCTTCACGCGCGTCGAGAGGCCGATCAAGGAGGCCCTGTTCGGGTGCAGGATGTGTGGCAACTGTATTCTCGAGCAGACCGCGTACATCTGCCCCATGACATGCCCGAAGGGACTGCGGAACGGGATGTGTGGCGGAGCGACTCCGGAGGCCTGTGAGGTCGATCCTTCCCGTCCCTGCACCTGGTACCTGATCTACGAGAAGGCGAACCGGCTGGGACTGGAAGACCGGCTGCTGGAAGTCAGCGCGCCCCTGGATGGAAACCGGGTGGGTCGGGAAACGTGGCTCGATCTGTATCGCCAGTGGCGTTCGAGAGGTGAAGGACCTCGCCTGAGGGACGCGCTGTTCGATAGACGGCGGTTCCGGCACGAGGGGAGAGCACTCCTGCTCGAGGTGCGCCAGCCGGATTGGTGGCGGGGAGACGACCGCTACCATCCGCCCGCATATGACGAACCGATCTCCGGCCTCGAGAGGAGTCTTCGGGGGGACGGCTTCGTCGTCACCGGCGAGATCGCCCCGCCCCGGGACTCCTCCCCGGAGGCCATCCGGAAAAAGGTGGACTGGCTGCGGGGACAAGTCGTCGCGGCCAACTTCACGGACAATGCCTCGGCATCGACCCGCATGAGCAGCATGGCTTCGAGCCGGATCTCCCTGGACGCAGGGCTGGAGCCCGTGATGCAGCTTCAGGCCAGGGACCGAAACCGCGTGGTCCTCGAGTCCGATGCCATCGGCGCCGCCGGCCTGGGGATCTCCAACGTCCTGTGCCTCAGCGGCGATCACCAGAGCCTCGGCCCCGCACCGTCGGCCAAGCCCGACCAGTTCGACATGGACGCCATCCAGCTGCTCTGGATGTTGCGCCGAATGCGGGACGAGGGACGCTGCCTCGACGGGAGCGAGATCGCGAATCCCCCCAGGCTGTTTCTTGGAGCGGCTGCCTCACCGTTCGGCGCGACACCCGAATTCGAAGCCATCCGGGCCGAGAAGAAGGTCAACGCGGGAGCACAATTCATCCAGACCCAGCCCGTGTTCGATCCCGATCGTTTCGGGGAATGGCTGGAAGCCCTGGACAGGAGAAACCTGCTGGACAAGGTGCACATCCTGGCCGGGATCGTCCCTCTGAAGAGCGCCAGGGCCGCGACCTTCATGTCCCGGAACGTGCCCGGTGTCGTGATTCCCGAACAAATCATGAAGCGGATGACCGGGGCGGGCGACGGAGAGGCCCAGCAGGAGGAAGGCGTCCAGATTGCGCTGGAGATCCTGACGAAGCTGCGGGACACTCCGGGCATCCGCGGAGTGCACATCATGGCGATCCACTGGGAGTCCATCGTTCCCAGACTCGTCGCCGAGGCAGGGATCGCGCCCGGCGTGCACTAGACCATCAGGACGGCAGTCGGCTCAGCGCCGCCCCTTCGCGTCCTCCAGAATCCTGTGCGCGGCGAGATATCCCGAGTTGCCGGTCACTCCGCCTCCCGGATGCGTCCCCGTTCCGCACAGGTACAGGCCTTCGATGGGTGTCCGGTAGCGGGCCCAACCCGCCACGGGCCGGGCAAAGAAGAACTGATCCAGGGTCATCTCGCCCTGGAACACGCTTCCCTCCTGGAGGCCCCATTTCTGTTCCATGCCGGCCGGCGTGAGAACGTGCCGCGCCTCGACGGAGCCGGGCAGGTTCGGCGCGTAACGGCCCAGTGTCGCGACGACCGTATCCGCGAGAGCCTCGGCAGCCGCCGCATCCCACGGTCCATCACGCAGGTGATACGGCGCGTACTGCACCAGCACCGACATGGCATGCTTCCCCTCCGGGGCCAGATCCGGTTCTGCCACGGTGGGAATGACCGCTTCGAGGTACGGGACGTCCGATACCGAGCCATACTTGGCGGCGTCCGACGCACGTTCGACGTGCTGCAGGCTGGGGCTGATCGAAATCGCGCCACCGAGGTGCGGCCCCCGGTCCTCCAGGCCCTCGAATCGGGGCAGCTCGCCGAGCGCGAGGTGTACCTTGGCTGTGGCCCCCCGGTAACGGATCGCCTCGAGCGCCCGGACGAATTCGGGATCGAGCGCCGCCGGAGCCGACAGGCCGAGCAGGGTCACGCCCGGGCCGGCTCCCGAGGCCACCGTACGCGCGGAGATCTCCGTGCCGTCTTCGAGCGCGACACCCGCGGCCTGTCCCGCATTCAACACGACGTGCTTCACCCTGCTTTCCAGGCGAATCTCGGCACCCGCTCCCCGGGCCGCCGAGGCCAGGGCCTCGCTCAGTCGACCGACACCCCCGCGCGGACGGATGAGCGCCACCGGGTTTCCGGACCCGGACTCCGTCGCTCTGCGGAACAGGTTGAGCGCCGTTCCGGTGGCCATCGGCCCGTGGGCACCTCCCTGCACTGCCACGCCGGCCAGGACACCGCGCAGCGGCTCCGATTCGAACCACTCGTCGAGCAGCTCCAGACAGGACATCGGAAGGACTCGAATCACCTCTTCCATTTCGCGGCGGCCCAGCTTCCGCAGACCGAGACCGAGTCGCCCGAGAGCGAACAGGTCCGAACGCGACGGGTCGGGAATCCCGGGAGGTTCGATCGCGAACAGCTTCGACAGAAAGCCCGCCACCATGCTGGTGAAGCCCAGGAACTCAGCCCAGCGGTCGGCATCGGAGGTCGAGAAGGCGCGGATCGAGTCGGCCGAGGCAGACGCTGATTCGCCCAGCAGGAGATGCCGGCCATCCGTGGTGGGGACGAAGACTCCCGGATCGGACCGCACCAGGTCCAGACCGTGCGCACCGAGTCCCAGGTCCCGGAAGATGGCCGGATGCAGCTGCGCTGCCCGGTGTGTCCCGGTGTCGAAGCTGAACCCCGGGAACAGCTCCTCGGTGGATGCCCCACCCCCGACCCTGTCGCCCTGCTCGAGGACGAGGACACTCTGACCCGCGCGAGCGAGGTAGGCGGCGGTCACCAGTCCGTTGTGTCCCGCACCGATCACGATGGTATCGAACGAGAGGCTCATCGGGCGCCGCCCTTCAGGATCTCGAGGGCCGCCAGCCGCCCCGGTCCACCGCAGATTCCTCCCCCGGGGTGCGCCCCCGATCCGCACAGATAGAAGTCTCGAATCGGGGTGCGATAGTTGGCCCACCGCGGAGCCGGTCTCAGGAAGAACAACTGCTGCAGCGACAGTTCGCCATGGAAGATATTTCCACCGGTGAGGCCGAATTCGTCCTCCATGTCCTGCGGCGTGACGACCTGCCGGTGGATGATCGCGCTCTTCAGGTTGGGCGCATACTCGCTCAACGTATCGATGACCGCGTCGCCGAACGCCTCACGCCTCTCGTCGTTCCACCCGCCGTTCAGCTTGTATGGCGCGTACTGGACGAAACAGGACATCACGTGCTTTCCGGGCGGGGCCATGCCCGGATCGATGAGCGACGGTATGATCACGTCCATGTACGGATGGCGCGAAAACTCGCCGTACTTGGCGTCGTCGTAGGCCCGCTCCAGGTAGTCCTGGCTCGGGCTGATCGAGATCGCGCCCCGCAGGTGGTCCCCATCTCCCGGAAGGCTCGTGAAGTTCGGCAGTTCGCCGAGGGCGAGGTTCACCTTCCCCGATGATCCTACGCTGCGGTAACGTCGGATCGACTGCACGAAATCCGGGGGCAGGTCGCCTTCATCTACCAGGTGCAGGAATGTCCGGCGCGGGTCGAGGCCGGATATTACCGTTGGTGCCCTGACCTCTTCGCCACCTTCGAGCGCCACGCCCACGGCGCGACCGCCGCGGACGATCACCTGCTCGACCGCGGTGTCGTTGCGGATCGTCACCCCGAGCTCCCGGGCTGCCGAGGCGATCGAATCGGCCACCGCCCCGGTCCCTCCGCGCGCAAACCCCCAGGCCCGAAACGCCCCGTCGATCTCTCCCATGTAATGATGAAGCTGCACGTAGGCCGTTCCGGGCGAGCGCGGACCGAGAAAGGTGCCGATGATACCGCTCGCGGACATCGTTGCCTTGAGGGGGTCCGTTTCGAACCACTCATCCAGAAAATCGGCGGAGCTCATGGTCATGAGCTTGTACAACATGAAAAAGTCAGCTTCACCCAGGTCGCGGAAGTGTTTTCCGAGGCTCAGCAGCCCACGGAGATCCTTCCGGCTGAGCGAGGTGGGATCCGGCGGTACCATGGACAGGATCGGCTTCACGGCCAGCGCCATCCGGTACATCAGCTGGCCGAAGCGGTCGTACGCGTCCGCATCGAGCGGGGAGTGCCGGTAGATCTCGCGTCGGGTCTGATCGTGATCCGCCCACCGTGTCAGCTGGTCGCCGTTGGGAAGCGGGGTGAAGGTGCTCTCCAGGGGGAGAATCTCGAGGCCGTGTCGGGGCAGCTCCAGTTCCCGGATGATCTCGGGACGCAGCAGGCTGACCACGTACGAGAGCACCGAGAACTTGAAACCGGGGAAGACTTCCTCGGTCACGGTCGAGCCGCCCACCAGGTGTCGCCGCTCCAGGACGAGCACGTTCCGACCGGCCCGGGCCAGGTAGGCGGCGGTGGTGAGCCCGTTGTGGCCCCCGCCGATCACGATGGCGTCATACGCAGCTTCTCGGCCCACTCTAACCCCTCTTTCGCGGCGGATCGAAAAACGGCGTTTCGACGACGGTGGCGGCGGCCCGCAGGCGCTGGTGCTCGACGGTCACCTCCATCTCCAGGCTCGTTCCGAGGACGCCGGCGGTCCCCTCGAGATGGGCCAGCGCGATGTACTTCTTGAGCAGCGGAGACCAGCACCCGCTGGTCGCATAGCCGACCTGGCCCCGGCCGCCATACACGGGTACGCTCGTGCGCCAGGCCGAAGACGGCACCATCGGCGGCAGGCCCGCACTGCCGTAGGCCTGCTCCAGGGACACCCAGTCGATCTCGAGTCCCCGCAGCCGCCATTCCGGACCGGTCTCGGCCTGCCGGGCCAGGGCGTCCCGGCCCACGAAGTGCTCCTTGTCGAGATCGACCGTCCACGCCAGGCCCAGCTCGAGGGGCGTGGACTTCTGGCTCTCCAGAAGAGCCTGGTGCGTGGGCACGTAGTCCACGGTGACGAGGACCAGCCCAGCCTCGATCCGCGCCATGTCCAGGGCCATCAGCCCGGTCGGAACGATTCCGTACGACCGTCCGGATTCCATCAGGGCGTCCCACAGGGGAATGGCCTGGGCGGCATCCACCCAGACCTCGTATCCCAGGTCGCCCGTGTAGCCCGTCCGGGACACGGAGACCGGAATGCCAGCCAGGTCCACGTCCATGACGCCGAAGAAACGAAGGCCGTCCATGTCGGCGGAGGTGAGCGCCTGAAGAATCTTGCGGGCATTCGGGCCCTGGAGCGCCAGGGCCGCAGTCCTCTCCGACACGTCCTCGAACGAAACGTCCATGCCCGCAGCATTGTCGTGGAACCAGAGAAGGCTGGGGTCGGCGGACGTGAGGCGAAACACGCCTTCGTCCAGGCGAGCCAGCGTGCCATCGTCGATCACCTTTCCATCGCCGTCGCACCACGGCGTATACATCACCCGGCCGACTGCGCACTTCCGGACGTTGCGGGTGACGAGGCGATCCAGGAATCGGACGGCGTCCGGTCCCCGGATCAGATATTTGTACAGGGGCGAAACGTCGATCAGCCCCGCGGCGTTGCGGATAGCCCAGTATTCCCTGTCGTGATACAGGTCATACGAGCCCGCAGCCAGGAACCCTCCCCAGCGCCGCCAGTTGCTGGCCCTGCACAGGGCTGAGGTTCGCTCGTGGAGTGGAGTGCCGGGCAACCTGTACGCAGGAGTGATGGCTCCCCCTTCGCTGATTTTCGCCGGCTCGTCGGGAGATCGGACGATCCCCGATTTCTACTCATACCGAGGTGAGCCCCCCCGGGCAATACGTCTGGTCAGACGGTCCCGGGGCCGCCCCGAAAGAGGTGTGGCCGGCAGCGATGTCGGACCTCAGTACAGGAGCTTTTCGAGGGCCTCAGCTTCCAGCCCGCCGATCCCGAGCTTCTGGGGCGTGCGGGGCCCTTCAGCCCGGTAGTCCCGTTTCATCAGGCGAGACGTGAGGGCGATCACAGAGTCCATGATCGGAGTCTGGACGCCTACCTGCCGACCGAGCGCGGAGAGGAACACCAGCCCGTAGCCCACGTCTTCGTTGAGATATCGATGATCCAGGCTCGCCTGTGCCTTGATCCCCCGGAATCCGGGCGCCGTGCGGTATCCATCCTCGTACGAGGTGTCATTCATGTAGCCCTGCCGGATGCCGAGCTCCGGATCCGGCACGACCTCGATTCCGAGGGCCTCGCCGATCGCGATCCGCTCCTCGTCCACGGCCTCGATGAGGCGGCCGACAGCGGGTGTGACTCCGTGCTCGTAGAACAGGAAATCGTCTCCCGTTCGCTCGATCTGGGCCGAGTTGAGGAGCGTCACCACGGGGTGGATCACCGGGTTGGCGTTCTGAAGCGTGGTCTGAAGGACGTTCCGGGCAGGCTCGAGGCCCGGATACACCTCGCGGAGGATCTCCAGCGTCTGCTGCGTGTGTCGGCCCGGTAGAGTCGCCAGGAAATATCCGCCCGTCAGCTTCAGAAAGACCTTGATATGGCCCGGTTCCGTGAGACGCACGGCGTACGGAAGGGTCGAGGTCTCGGAAACCCGGATGTCGTCCGAGGCCACGTCGAGGTCCGCCTCGTCCTTGAAGGCGAGGGCCCCGCCAGTCGATCCCGGACACACGATGACCTCCTGCCCACTCTCCAGGTACGGGGCGCAGGCGGCCGCCATGGGCCGCGTGGCGAACGCCGGACCCACCAGAAACACGATATCGGCGCCCTTCATCGCGGTCTCGATATCATGCCCGGCCCAGGCGACGGGCACCTTGCCCTCCAGTTTTCCCTCGGCCTCGATCCCGCCGGTCTCGGCGATGTGGCGCACGTTGACCGGGAAGCGGTCTATGTCGAAAAGAAATACCTCATGCCCGTGCGCCGACCAGTCGAAGGCGACGGCCGTACCGCCGGCGCCCGAACCGAGAACCGCGATCTTCATCGTGCCAGCCCTTTTGTGTGGAGTAGAAATGCGTGTCGCGAACAATGTCGCGGACCGGGAGCCGGAAGGCGATACGTCGGGGGTTCGGGCCCGTCACGGCAACGGGCGATCCCCCAGTCTGCGCGACGTGCCCAGTCTGCGCGCCGTGCGTCGCCAACCGATGTTGCCCAGGAGGGTGTACAGGCGGGACGGGATGATCGGTCGCGCCAGGAGGGCCTGCGCCTCTTCGGGCACCGGCTGACCATCGAGCAACGCTTCGGCGGCCAGGTCGAGCCCCCGCCGCACGTGACGCACCATCCCACCCAGGCTCTCGAGCGGCTTGCCGGCGAGCGCCTCTCCTCCGCCGAGACCCAGTCCGCCCGCCGATTCGAACCCCGCCTGTCGGGCGAACACCCGGCAGATCTCGAGAGCGGTGCGCGTGTGCTCGAGCTCCGGGAAGCCGCAGTTCACCATGGCGAAGAACCGGGGGTCGGTCCCGCCCTGTACCCGGGCCCGGTGCGCGGCCAGCCGCTCGAAGCAGCCGGTGACGAGGTACGGGAGACTGTCCACGTACAGCGGAGTCGAAAGGATGAACAGGTCGGCCGCATCCACGGCCTCGAACAGCGCCCTCTCCCGCTCCGGACGCTGGTAGTGGCTGACGTGGTGGACCTCGCCGTCCATTCCACCCTCGCCCAGCCGCGCCAGGAGATAGGTGCCGAGGACCTCCGAATTCCCCGTGCCGCGTGGGCGGGCGCTCCCCACCAGGAGCAGGGCTCGCGGGGCGCTCACGCGACCCTCCCGGCCAGCCGCTGGAGCACCGGAGCCAGTTCCGTGTCGAGTCGATGGCGCAGATGCTCCGGCCCGGTCTCCGGCCCGAGTACGCACACCGCCGTCGCGGGGCTGTCCATGTTGATCGCGTTCCGCTCGACCAGGGTCCGGAAAATCCGCTCCTGTTCCTCGTCCGGCTCGCGGATGACGCCCACCGCAGCCGTCGCCGGAAACCGCCGATATCGTGGCCGGTGGTGCACTTCTCCGTTCACCCGACGGAAGAACGGCTGCACCAGGCAGATGGACCGGTCCAGGACCTTCTTGATCTCCGAGGAATAGCCGCCGAAGGTGATCGGCGTCAGGATCACCAGCAGGTCGCTCCCGATGATCGCGCCCGCGAGCTCGCGGCCGGCGTCTCCTTCCGTCTTGCACAGCCCCGGTGAGTGGGTCCAGCACTCGAAGCATCCCTGGCAGTACGCCAGCGGTACGTCGCGCATCGAGTAGTGGCGGACCTCGCTGCCCGTATCCCGCAGCAGCGACAGCAACACCTCCTCCACCGGACCGAGCATTTCGTCGCCCGGGAGGGCCCCATTCAGTACGAGCGCGCGCACGGCTGGATGCGATGTAGTGGGATTGAGCGCATCGCGGGCGACTTCATTCATGGCCGGTCTCGGTCGGAGGACACGAAAGGGCAAGCTCAATCTCCGATCGATGGAAGCGAGCGGCAAGCGGACTCGCAGTCGCGCCGGGCCGCCGCGAGGAGGGGATCGACTCTGGCAATCTGATGTAATCGACGACGACACGCAGTTTCCGCGAGGGCGCGGCCGCTTCATTGAGCCCCTCCTGCCAGTGCGCTAGGTTAGCTTTTCGTACGGGAGAGTCCGATGCCATACAGTTGCACGGCCAGATTCCGGACCTGCGCCGCGGCGATAACCGCGGTCTATCTCGCCCCGACGCTGCTTCCAGCGCTGTCAGGGCTGAGTCATTCCGTGTTCCATCTCGTCGCAGAACCCGTGGTGGCGCACGGAACGGAGCACGCGCACCCGCACGAGCACACCGAGGGAGGAAGCGCCCACTCTCACACGCAACTGGTGGACGCCCTGCTGGCCGCCGAGCCGATCGCCGAAGACATCCTGGAGCGTGCCCACAGTCCTGCACCCGATGGCACGGCGCCCGGCGCACATCTGCCGCAGGCTGTCGTCGACCTGGACCCGCCGACCGCCCCGGATTCCGCTCCGTCGTCCGGTATGACCGTCCATTTGGACCGGACACCCAATGAGCCGCCGACGCCGCCACCCCAGGCCTGAGCTCGCACGGAATCCTTCAATCGCAACATAGACACCCCAGGTGGTTCCCGACGGGAGCCGCAGGTGGAGGCATCCATGTGGCGCACCGGCATACCGCTGGCGTGGGCGCTGGCACTCGTATCGTGTTGTATCCCCGGGACTCTGGCGGGACAGAATCCCGATGACCGGGGCGACAGCTCCGACAGCACAGACGTAGTGCTACTGGCACCGTTGAAGGTGGAAGGGCGACGTGATGACCTGGCCGGAGTCGCGGTCACCGCTTCGCAGGGGTACGTCGGGTATCGGGACCTTCGGACTCGTCCGCTGTCCCGGGAGGGCGAGCTGCTCGAGACCGTGCCGGGCATGATCCTGACCCAGCACTCGGGGGACGGGAAATCGAACCAGATGTTCGTGCGGGGCTTCAACCTCGACCACGGCACCGACTTCCAGACCCGGGTCGAGAGCATGCCCGTAAACCTGCCTACGCACGGACATGGGCAGGGCTATACCGACCTCAACTTCCTGATTCCGGAGCTGGTGGACCACGTCGAATACCGCCTCGGGACGTACTATCCGGAGCTCGGCGACTTCAGCGCCGCCGGTGGGGCGCAGTTCAGCCTTCGCCGCTCGCTCGATCGGCCCCTGGCCAGGGTCGACGTGGGAGAGAACGGCTACCTGCGGACCGTCGTGGCGGGATCCGGACGCGTCGGGGGAGGTCAGCTGCTTGGCGGGGGAGAGTTCCGGGGCTACGACGGCCCGTGGGACATTCCCCAGAACCTGAGAAAGTTCGCCGGCGCCCTGCGCTACACCTGGGGCTCGGATGCAAACGCGTTCTCGCTGCTCGGGCTCGGGTACGACAACCGGTGGGACTCCTCCGACCAGATCCCGCAGCGGGCGGTCGATTCCGGCACGATCGACCGCTTCGCCCAGGTGGATTCCACGCTGGGAGGGCACAGCAGCAGATTCAGCCTGTCGGGCTCGTGGCGCCGCACGGGCCGTCGGAGCAGTCAGACGCTCGACGCCTACGGCATCTACTACGACCTCGACCTCTACTCGAACTTCACCTACTTCCTGGACCACCCCATCGCGGGGGACCAGATCAACCAGGTGGACGAGCGTGGCGTGCTCGGCCTGAGATTCGCACACCACATGCCGGTGACCGGGCTCGGGCGGAGGCACGAGCTGTCCGCCGGGCTCGAGACGCGACTCGACCTGGTGGAGGTAGCGCTGCACGACACCCGCGACCGGGAGCGGGTCGCCACCGTTCGCTCCGACGAGGTCACGGAGTGGGGCAGCGGCGCATGGGTGTCATTCGAGTCCCGCTGGGCGTCCCGTTTCAGGACCCTGTTCGGCCTGCGCGGAGATTTCTACACCTTCGACGTTCGAAGCGACGATCCGCGAAACTCCGGTGAGCGCAGCGCGGCGATCGCCAGCCCCAAGCTGTCGTTGATGTTCGGGCCGTGGGGATCGACCGAGCTCTATGGCAGCGCGGGACTCGGGTTTCACAGCAACGATGCGCGGGGCACTACACAGAGCATCGATCCTCAGACGGGAGAGCAGGTCACCCCCGTCGACCCACTCGTCCGCTCCCGCGGTGCGGAGTTCGGTGCCCGTTCGAGCCCCCTCGAGGGATGGCGAACCACGCTCGCCATCTGGGCTGTCGAGCTCGACAGCGAGCTGCTGTTCGTGGGAGATGCGGGTACGACGGAACCGAGCGACGCGAGCCGGCGCCTGGGAGTCACGTGGACCAACTACTGGCGCATCACGAAGCGTCTGGTCCTTGACATGGACATCTCGTTCACCCGGGCGCGCACCCTCGACCTGCCGGCGGGCGAGGACCGGGTGCCTGGCGCGGTTGAAAACGTTGTCGCTGCGGGGGTCACCTGGGAGCCGGCCGCCAACGGCCTCTTCGGCACCGCCCGCGTGCGCCACTTCGGCGCGTATCCGCTCACCGAGGACGATTCGCGGCGGGCTTCGCCGACTACGGTCTCAAATTTGAGTCTCGGTTGGAAGTTCCGGAACTCGGGCCTGCGGGTGGTCGCCAGCGTGTTGAACCTGTTCGACGTGGCGGACAACGACATCCAGTACTGGTATGCGTCGCGTGGTCAGCTCGAGCCGGAGGGCGGAGTCGAGGACCTGCACTTCAAGCCCATCGAGCCGAGGCAATTCCGGGTGAGCCTGACCTGGGGACTCTGAGGCGGCTACCCGGAGATACGCACGGAGAGCTCGTCGCTTCAGAGGAATCCGGGTAGCATCGGGTCGACGACTCGTATCGAGCTAGCGCACCGGGTCCATGTACTCGTCCAGCCAGCCCAGCACCTCGCCCACCACCTGGTCTCGCGCGTACGACAGGACACCGTGATTGGCGTCGATAATCACCAGTTTCCGCTGGTCCTCAGGGGTCCCGATATTGTCGAAGAACGGGCGCCCTGATGTCTCCAGCGGATAGAACGAATCCCACCGGGCATTGATCATCACGGTCGGCTGCGTGACGCGCGGCAGGAAATGGAACGGGTCGGCCATCGGCTGCGTGTCCTGCATCAGCAGCCCTCCGACGATGATCACGACGGCCCGGAGTCGCTCCTCCAGGGCGACCATCATCGGCGCGACGGCGCCGCCCCAACTGACGCCGAGATACGCTAGACGATCCGTGTCGATATCATCTCTCGTCTCCAGGTAGTCGATCGAGCGCCGGAAGTCTTTCGTCCACGCGATCACGTGGTCCCGCCAGTGGTTACTCTCGTCCTGGATGTCCGACCGGAGCTCCGTCCCTCGCTCAAATGTACCCCTGTAAACGGGGAAGACGACCGCCCGTCCGCCGCGCAGCAGGAATTCCAGGTGGTCTATCGAAAGTTCGTCATACGAGCGTCGATAGATCACGCCCGAGCCAGGGAAGTAGACGACCGTCTGGTGCGGGGTCTCGAATCCGCGCGGAAGGAAGACGAAAGTCGTCAGTCGTTCTCCCCCGTAGCCGGCATCCAGCTCAATTCGCTCGCGGATCCACAGATCGGTGGTGTCGGCGCTCACGAGGCGGGCATTCAGCGGAACGTCGTCGTACGCGTACGCCTGCCGGAACACCTCGAACACCTCGTCGGACACCGGCTGCTCCGCACGGTAGTCGCGGAACGCCAGGGGCAGCGGGGCGCTCGCGGCTGCGACGTTCGTGGTGTCCGTGAAGCGGACCAGCCGGATGCCGTTCAGGGGCGAGCGATCGAAGGCCGGTGCCGTGACGGCATCGTTGAACGAGTACTCCAGGTCGGCCCAACCACCCCCGAGTATGAACCTGCTCTCTCCCGTCGCGTTGCGGGTCCACTCCCTCACGTTGCCGGCCAGATCGTACACCCCGTCCCGGCTCACGCCCTGGTACTCCCCGACCGGCGCCGGTCCATCGCCGTAGTTGCTGAGCGGCACGACGTGATGGCTGCTGAACGGATTCGCGGCCGCGTACCAGTGGTACACGGTCGGAAGCGCCTTGTCGGCGAAGCAGGCGTAAGCGGCCGCCTCGTACCAGCTGATACCGCCTACTGGAAGCTCGCCGCTCCCCGCCGGGAAGGTGCCCGCATCCCACGTGGCCGGCCCCGGACGGCCCGTCGCGTCCGTGAAGCGTGCCGAGGCGACTTCAAAACTCAACGTGTCGCCTCGTTCGACAAATGGGTGCTGCCAGCAGGAGGGATCACCGTACCCACCGGCCTCCACGAACGCCGCGTACTCCCGGTTCGTGACCTCCAGCTTGTCGATCAGGAACTCACCCAGGCTGACGTTCGGAGCCTGCTCGAGTCCCGGTGCGAACAGCCCGTACGCGTCGCTGCCCGAACTCGCGTTCACCGGCACCATCTCTTCCGGAACGGCCTTCTCAGGACGGAGCTCGATGGGCGGCATCCTGGCGAGCCAATCCGCACCATCCGCGATTTCCCTCGTCCGGTACCCCTCGAGCTCGAACCGGACTCGCGACTGCCCGAACGGGAAGCGCTCGATGTCGACGGGCGTGGTTCCGAGCTCCTCCCACGCGGCTTCTGCTGGAGCGTAGTCCCGACGGGAAACCAGGGCCCCTGGCGGGTCGGTTTCGAGAGTGAGCGCGACGGCCACCCGGGTCCAGAGACTCTCGCGGAGTGAATCGTCTCGGACTCGCGAGTCCAGCTCGGCGACCCTGTCGTATGCTTGCGCGTACTCCGAACCGGCGACCAGCTGATCGATCTCCTGGATCTCCGCCAGCACCTCTCCCTCCGACGGCTCGTCCTGTCCGATCAGCAACCACCCCGTAACGGCGACGCCCCACAGCGCCAGCGCACCGATCCCACCCATCGCGAGATTACGCCATGTGAACAGCCTGTGCTCGATGCCCGGGTCTGAATTTGCCGCGTCCGCGCCGCGTGCAGGGCGTGAATGCAGCCAGGCCGTCGCCGCCGTGATCGGCAGTCCGATCAGCAGCAGCGTCAGGGTGAGCGAGAAGGCCCACGACGGCATGTTGATGTTCTGTCCGAGAACGTCCACGACCTGGAGGCAGATCCAGGATCCCGCCACGTACAGGCCCAGAATTCCCCAGAATGACCTCCGACCCTCGCGATCGCTCATCGGACCTCCGGCAAATGTACGAAGCGGCTGCGGTGATCGAGACAAGTTCGGGCGGGTGCGGTCCGGGGGTCAACCGCTCCTGACAACCGTCGGACCCGGGACGCGTTCAGGTTGCATGAAACGGTTCCGCGGAACCGTCGCCGCGAGCCCATCAGTTGCGAAGTGCCAACTATCGATCCAGAGCGACCCTCTTGGCGTTGCCTTTCGAGTCGAGGATTTCGATCGCCGGTGTCCCGTCCGCCGCCACGCTGAGTCTGAGGCGAGGCCTCCCCAGCATGTCGGACAATTCGAGCACTGCCATATCGTTACGCCACTTACCCAGGAACAGACGCTCGGTGGTCGTCTCACCCGCGGCACGGAGGTCCTGCCACGCCTGCCGGCGCGCGACTGAGTCGGCGACCTGCTCGACCTCCCGGTACTTCTCGTGCAGGATGTCCGACGGGATGTTCGGCTGCTGCCACATCGAAAGCCCCGTCACGTAGCGTCCGTTGTCGCTTTCGAGATGACGGAACCCGATCGTCTGATCACCCCGGACCTTGTCGAAGGTCAGCGTCCCGAAGTGCCCGGTTTCGCCATTCTCCCCATAGATCAGGCCGCCCATCTCGTCGCCCAGGTGGTTGAAGAAGATCAGCCCCGGTGGACGAGGCCCCGAGCGCTCGATGACCTTGCCGTTCACGATTCCGGGATGCTGCCGTGCCTGGTTGGAGATCACCATCCGGAGCTGGCCGTCGCTCTCCACGACATTAATGCGCTCGACGTCGATCTCCGTGAAGTTCGCACGCTCCTGGGGCCGATTGAACGCCATCAGGGCAAAGCCAAGTGTGGCCGTCGTGATGACCAGTGAGTACCACTTCAAAAGGCGGACATCGCGCTCGAGTCTGGAATCCATGCTGGGTTGGCCTCCGGTTCGGGTCTTGTCACTCGTCTCCACTCGGCTTCGTCTTTCGCCGTATGACGAGTGCACTTCGGTCCGGGTTTCAGCGCTTGCGTGTTGAGACCTGAGCACCGGTAACGAAGAGGCGCCCGGCCGAAACCGGGCGCCTCCTGGAGCCAATTCTGTGACCCGCTGGCGACTCAGTCGGACGATCCGTCGCCCTTCAGGTACGTGTCGAACCACTCGAGCTGCTCCCACAGCACGTGCTCTACACTTTCCCGACCCCGGTAACCGTGATCCTCGAACGGCAGCAGCACCAGCCGGGCGGTGCCGCCCGAACCCCGAACGGCCTCGTAGAACACCTCGGACTGGGGCGTGAGGGTACCCGGGTTTGAGTCGTCGGCCCCGTGAATGATCAGAACGGGCTCGTTGACCTGATCGGCGAAGAAAGTCGGAGACGCGTTGATGTAGGCGTCTCTCGCCTCGAACAGGGAGCGGCGCTCGGACTGGTAGCCGAACGGCTGCACCGTCTTGTTGTACGAGCCGCTGCGCGCGATGCCGGCCTGGAACAGGTCGGTGTGTGCCAGCAGGTTTGCCACCATGAGCCCACCATGGCTGTGGCCAATGATGCCGATCCGCTCGGGATCGGCGACTCCGATCTCGACGGCCTTGGCCACCGCCGCTTCCGCATCGGCGACCAGCTGCGGCACGAAGGTGTCGTACGTGGTCTCTGGATCGCCGAGCATCGGCATCGCGGTCCTGTCGAGAACGGCGTAGCCCCGGAGCAGGAAGAACAGGTGGGAGGGGCCGTATATGCGCATGAAGCGCTGGGTCGAACCGCTGACCTGTCCGGCGGTAGCCATGCCGGAGTACTCGAGGGGATAGGCGTACAGAACCGTGGGCACCGGCGTGCCCTCCTCGTAGCCCGGGGGCAGCAGCAACTCGAAGCTCAGCGGTACGCCATCGGCGCGCTCGTAACGCACCAGGCGTTTCTCGATCTCGCGCAGTTGGGGGGCCGGGTCCTCGAACTGCGTAATCGGCTCGCGCGTCAGGGCCCGCGCGGGCTCCCCCTCGGCTGCTTCGACCGGCCCGCCGAGCTCAGCCAGGTAGTAGTTGGGAACGTCGGCGGCGGATTCGGAGCTCATCACGAAGTGGTCCTCGTCGCCCGCGAACGCCACGAAGTATTCGTAACGGTCGGGATCGCTGCGGAACAGCCGCTCTGCCTCGCCGGTTTCCAGGTCGCGGAGGTCCAGGAACGGCCGGTCGCCCTGTTCGGTGGCGCCGCTGCCGCGGAAGTAGATCGCGTCTCCGCTCTGGCGCAGTACCCATTGGCCGTTGGGAAGCGGGCGAAACAACGGATACCCCGGATCTCCGTAGCGGTCGTCCTCATCGAGATCGAACCACAGACGCGACGTGCCCTCGTCCACGTCCAGGAGCCAGACGTAGCGCCAGCGGCGTATCCGCTCGCGCTGGGTGAGCATGAGCATGCCGTCCTCGGCGCCCCAGGCCGAGATCCCGGCCCGGTGCTCGGCCAGGAACACCTCCTCGGGTTCACCCGTGAAGGGCGCGCTCAGACGCATGAGCCGGTCGCGGTGAGGAGCCTCGGCCACGGGATTTCCGCCGTCGAGCGCCTCGATCCAGAACAACGTGTGGGGAGCGGTGGGACGCCACGAGACCGAACGCGGGCCCAGTGGAACGCCCTGGACCGGCACCGCGTCGGCCACGGGCAGGGAGGCGACGCTCGCAACCGTCTCTCCCTCAGCGTTCCAGATCTCGATCTCATGTGCGAATCGCCACCAGGCCACCTCGTGCGACCAGGGGCCGACGAGACGCTCGATGAGGAGGTATTCACCGTCCGGCGAGAACTCGGCCGAGGCATAAGGGGCTGGTGCGCCGATGACGTCGAGCCCGCCCGTGGCCGGATCGAGGATGACCAGCTCGGAGGTCGTGTAGTACTCGAACAGCGCATCGTCGAGCGCTGTCTCGAGCAGGTTGCGCGCCTCGTAGGTGGAGCGGGCCGAGGCCCCCTCTCCTTCGACGATCTCTGGTCCGACCGGGATGGTTGGTGGCTCGGGAGCCGCTCCGCGCTGCGGAATGCGGCGGACGAGCAGCCGCTCCTGGTCGGGCAGCCAGCTCACGGCCGTGCCCATCAAAGGGTTCAGAGCGACATCCCGGACCCGGGTCACGTCACCCCCGACTGAACCGACCCACAGGCCGATGTGATCGGTGAATCCGACCGTGAGTGCGAAACGCTGTCCGTCCGCGGTCCATGCCACGCTCATCACCTCGGCGTCCACCGGCAGATCGAGTGCGCTGGTGGCTCCGCCCTCGACCCGTACCAGGCGGGGAGACGTGCCCCCATGCTGACCGTGGTAGCCGTTGGTGGCGGGATTCACTCGCATGCCGGCGAGCTTGTGCATCGGCCCGCCCAGTTCGGCCAATGGGGGATAGAGAACGGGATCGGCGAGGAGCATGTACTCGCCCGTCGGCGCCGTCCACACCCGCGGCAGCTGCGGCGCATGGAGCACCTCCAGCACGTCCGCTGGCGGAGACTTCCAGGCGTTCGCCGGCTTGAGGCTGGCATCGGTTGTTGCTGCAGGTGCTGCAGCCTGGTCCGTCGCCGGGGCGACGGACTGATCGCAGCTTACCACGAGGAACGGGATCAGGACGGCGAGGACCGCTAGTCGCCAACGCATGGAATACCTCCCTTATCGCCTGAGTTTCTCCGAGGGGAGGTGGGAGAGATCAGGCTGATTGGACGAATCCTGACTGTCAGAGGTCGGCATCCGCACGTGCTGGATGATGCCGATCTACACTGCAGATACTGACCTCGGATCGTCGGTTGCTGGATGATGGCTCCGGTTACTCGGAGCCGCAACGTTGGCGGCAGCAGACAGGCAGCCACACGAGGAAGTCACGAGCCCCGCGTCAGCAGGCGCGGTCCGAAGTAGTTGATCGCCATCGCTCCGACGGGCGCAGCCACCACGATGGCCAGCACGGCAATGGACAGGATGGCTTCGCCGGTCTCTACCGTCATCGACGTCGCCCTTCCATCCAGGACCATCGCCAGGGGCACCGCTCCCATCGCTGCCTGCACCGTTGCCTTGGGCAGGTAGGCGATCGCGCAGAACCGGCGTTCGTCCCGCGAGAGATCGGATCCCAGCAGCG
>Ga0316201_10000629_pt1 | contig 20932 bp, 11 predicted proteins | sample CS6wburrow_MG_FD_204516 | JGI IMG/M metagenome (GOLD analysis project Ga0316201, IMG submission 204516) | Coastal sediment microbial communities from Delaware Bay, Delaware, United States - CS-6 worm burrow | ecosystem: Environmental > Aquatic > Marine > Coastal > Sediment | place: USA... | reverse complement strand
GCGACGACATGTTGTCCAGCTGGTCATCAGCAGGCCCCACAATAGAGGCTTTTGTCAAACCCGAGGTGGTGGCACCCGGTGGGCACCTGAATGGATACATGCCCTCCGACGCAACGCTGCCTCAGCAGCACCCGGATTTTTACGACTCAGGACAGTACTTCACAATGTCGGGCACTTCCCAGGCGGCCGCTGTTGTTAGTGGAGTTGCCGCCCTGCTCCTGCAGGACGAACCATGGTTGACACCGGACGATGTCAAGTGCCGACTGATGGCAAGCGCCGTAGCCGGCGTATACAGCAAGGGCAAGAATGCCGGCCAACTGCGTTATAGCCCGTTCCAGCAAGGAGCAGGACGGGTGGACGCCTACGACACGGTCCACGGTGATCTCACGGGTTGCGCAAATGGTGGTCTCGATATCGACCTGGACCTTGCCGGCCTCGAGCATTACATAGGACCAGCCCGGCTTGATGAAGCCAGTGGTGATTACTACATTGAAGGCGCGGGCTATTACTGGGACGGCGAGCTTAACCAGCATGGTGACTCGTGGGTGGACGGTAGCCCGTTCCTCGACGGCAATCCATTCCTGGACGGCAATCCATTCCTGGACGGCAACCCGTTCCTCGACGGTAGCCCGTTCCTCGACGGCAGCCCGTTCCTCGACGGTAACCCGTTCCTCGACGGCAACCCGTTCCTCGATGGAGGAGGAATGACGGAGACCGCCACGATCAATGTCTGGGTATCGGATGGGGAGTGAAGCGGCTTCGCTCAATATTCGGAAAGACAAAGAATTGCGATAGCAACTCGTCCAATTAATCTCAAATTGCTTTATCAGAAGCGACACGATGAGCATCTGCAACTGCAGATGCTCATTCAGTTCCAGGATTGATGTCTACAACAAATTATTGCGTTACTAGTACTTTTACAGTGACACCCTGCTAATTTTAACAGTATCCCCACACACCACCTTGTAGCATTATTTTCCTAGTTAATTTATATCTGTAGCAGGACGCCACGGAAAGCTCGAGGGAATGGATTCCTTGATAGCCGCGGTGTTGTGCCGTTTCTAAGCCGGTCTTTTAACCGTTAAGCGAGCATCAGCACACACCGTCCATATTTAGGGTGGTATAGGGCAGAAGACAGATAATGAAGTCCTTACGAGTCCACCCGAGGCAGTCCGATAAGGGGTGATCGTCATGTTACAAATTCTTCTCCGCGCCAGCTCACGTGGTTCCATTCCAATCATTACGGCTATCGTCATCATCACGGCCCTGTGCCTGTTGCTGGCATCGCCATTGCGGAACAGTCAGATCAACGCTGACCAAACCCGGACCTCGTATATTGTGCAGGCCGGCAGCCTTGAACAGGCATTTCGTGCCGCGACGGATGTCGGCGGCAATATTACCCACGAACTATCGATTATTAACGCGGTAGGGGCAGACCTGTCTGCGTCACAGGTGGAGGTTCTGCGCGGGATGGAAGGTGTGAAAGTGCTGGTTAATGGCAAGGTTAATGTCACCAGCACATCACAAACATTTGTCTATGACGACAATGTCTATCCAATTGAACACTTTGCATCGCAAGGCTCGCGAGGTGACGCATGTCTCTCGCACCCTGAGTATGAGCGCATATTTGACGTTTCCGACAATTTCATAATTGATGACCTGAACGTGGGTATCGACGTGGAACATAACGCTCACGGCGATCTGCGGGTTAACCTCACATCGCCTGCCGGCACCACGGTGACCCTGGTTGAGCAGGATACTGACGTTGATTACCGGGACAATTACAATTTTTACCTGGACGATGAGGCGACCGGGTCAAATACCGCAATACATGACGGCTCGAATCACGGTATTACAAACACGTTTGAGCGCAATGTCTTCCCGGATAACGCCTTAAGTGCATTCGACGGTCAACAGGCGAACGGCACCTGGACCCTGGCTTTCTGTAATACGGATGTTTCAGGTTCAACGGGTGGACGAATACTACACTATGGCGGCGATTCTTACGGTGGTGCGCAACTCGTATTCACCGGTAACTCCTCATCATCGACGCCACCAGTTAACGACGTTGTGACGATAAGGGACGAATTTGACACGGAATCCTATAGTGGCAGCAATGGAATCCTGGACTGGGTTGGTCCCTGGGTCGAGGTTGACAACGACGATGTTCGCGACGGTAACTTCAGCGTCGAAAATGATAAATGTGCAGACGGCCACTGTCTCGAAATCGAAACAGACCACGGCCTGGGCGAGTATGTTTACCGTGAGGTTGATCTCCAGGGGGCCAGTTGGGCGAGGCTGTCATACGCCGTCTACAACGGTATAGACGGAGATGGCCGCGAGGTAGTTGCTGAGATCTCAGCGGATGGTGGTAATTCGTTCACCGTATTGCGCACTTACAACAGTGACGATGTAAATGAAGGAACGTTAGTGACTGAAACGATCGACGTGTCGGCCTATATCGGTTCCCAAACCCAGGTGCGATTCAGGGTCTCGGTGGATGATGCAGGAAACAAGAGAATATATGTTGACGATGTCCAGTTCGAGTTTGATATCTACATGCCGGAAGCCACCCATGCCGAATTCGTTGAGGCAACTATGGTCCACGACCAGGGGACACGGGGATCCGGTGTGACCGTGGCCGTGGTGGATACAGGCTATTGGCCGCATCCCGCCCTCGACTATAATTCAAACAACGAGGGCCGTGTGCTGGTGCAGTACGACGCGATCCTGGATCAGATCGACGCAGTGGGCCTGCCGACTGCAGATACCGACGATAACGGACACGGTACCTACGTGACAAGCGTGCTGTTGAGCAGCGAGACATCAGGCCCGGGTAAAAGTCACGGTGTGGCGCCGATGGCCAATCTCGTTTCGGTCAAGGCATTCGGTGCCGATGGCAGTTCCAGCTACCTCGATGTCATCCGCGGTATTGATTTCATCATTCAAAACAAGGCGGTCTACGGCATCAAGGTCGTGAATCTTTCCTTCGGTTCACAGGCACAGTCACTTTACTGGCAGGATCCACTCGCCCAGGCGGTAATGGCGGCCTGGCATGCGGGTATCGTCGTGGTGACCTCGGCGGGTAACACCGGGCCGGAACCGATGACCATCGGTGTGCCGGGTAACGTACCCTACGTGATCACCGTCGGTTCAATCAGTGACGCCTTCACCAAAAGCCAAAAAGACGATGACTACCTGAGTTCCTACTCCGGTGTCGGACCCACCGTCGACGGATTCGTCAAGCCAGACGTGATTGCCCCCGGTGGTCACCTGCTGGGGCTCATGCCTCCGAATTCCCAACTCGCGCAGCAGCACCCCGAGTTCCATGACGGTCTGGATTTCTTCATCATGTCCGGAACCTCGCAGGCGGCGGCTGTTGCCAGTGGTGTTGTAGCCTTGATGCTGGATGCCGACCCGACGTTATCAGCGGACGATGTCAAGTGCAGGCTGATGTCGACGACAAAACCTGCTGTCAATGCCGAGAACAAACTCGCCTATAGCGTCTTCCAGCAGGGAGCGGGTCTGATTAATGCCAACCGCGCAATACATGCCAATGTCAATCTTGGCTGTGCCAACGGCGGTCTCGATTCCAAGCAGGATCTCAACGGTACCCACTTTGTCGGCCCGGCCCGCTATGACGGCGAAATCGGCTTCTACATTGAAGGTGCTTCATTAAATTATGCCTGGGACACTGACTACAGCTGGGATGGTTTCTCATGGGTGGACGGCAACCCGTTCCTCGATGGCAACCCATTTCTGGACGGCAACCCGTTCCTCGACGGCAATCCATTTCTGGACGGCAGCCCATTCCTTGATGGCAACCCGTTCCTGGATGGCAACCCCTTCCTGGATGGCAACCCGTTCCTGGATGGCAACCCCTTCCTGGATTCGAATCTGACCACTATTACGAGTTCGATCAATGTCTGGGTAGAACAAGAATAGCGACCGGTGATAACTCCGGAAATCGTCAACAAATTGATCAGGGGAAGAAGAATGAATACGACCATCAAGGCGTATATTGAAAACAGGATACAAAACTTCGGTGTTTGCGTAGGTTTTCTTGTTGGAATGCTCTTCACAGGCCAGGTATTGGCCCAGACACCCAGCATTCGCTTTGCCTCTCTTTCTCTTGAAGACGGGCTTTCCCAGGCAACCGTGACCGCTGCTGTGCAGGACCCGGCCGGGTTTATGTGGTTTGGAACCCAGAATGGACTCAATCGTTTCGATGGGTACCGCTTCGTTCAACTCAAACATGATCCGCAAGACCCCGGTTCGTTACAAAATGATTCGATCTTTGCACTACACCTGGATCCGCAAGGGCGTCTTTGGGTGGGAACCGAAGGTGGTGGCCTCAGTCGTTGGGATGCTCAAGCCGAGTCATTTGTACATTACACCGAAGAGATCGGCGCACCCCAGGGCTTTGACCGGGAACGTGTGCGTGTCATAACACAGGACAGGAATGGCGTCCTGTGGCTTGGTCTACATCAGTCGGGTCTGTACAGTTTTGATGAGGAAACAGGGGCCTGGAATAAATTTCAGACCGATCCGGAAGATGAAAAATCACTGTCGGATAACCGCGTTCGTGCAATCCATGAAGACAGTACCGGCCGTTTGTGGATCGGTACACGTGAGGGATTGAATCTTTACGACCGCACCACGCAAACTTTTACCCGCTTTAAAGCCGACCCTGAAAATTTGTCCAGTCTGTCCGATAACAAGATCCGCTCAATCTACGAGGACAGTCAGCGGCGTTTGTGGATCGGCACCCTGGGTGGCGGTCTCAATCGGTTTAACCGTTCTACCGGTACTTTTGTACAGTTCAAATACGATGAGGCTGACGCATCGAGTCTTAGCGAGGACCGTGTCCGCACAATTTTTGAAGACGATGGGGGCCGCTTGTGGGTGGGCACCGATGATGGTATCAACCTGTTTCAGGAAAATGGAACATTTGTTCGTTATATGCACGATCCCAAAGAACCATCGAGTCTTTCCGGTGACCGCGTAACCATGATATTCCAGGATCGCAGCGGAATGCTTTGGGTAGGTACCCAGGGTGGCGGGCTTGATCGCTGGCATCCTCTTGCCTGGGCATTCGGTCACTACAAGGGCAACGCTGACGGCCAGAACTTCAATGTCGTGCATGCTTTTACAGAAGATAAAGATGGCTTGCTCTACGTCGGAACTGTCGATGGTGGACTCAATGTCGTCGATCGCTCCAAGGGTTCGACCCAGGTTTACCGTCATGACCCGCAGGATGCATCCAGCCTCAGCGATGACAGGGTAACAGCTCTGTTAATTGATAGTGAGCAGGCTTTGTGGGTTGGAACCGTTTCCGGCGGACTTAATCGCAGACCTGCCGGAAGTGATCTGTTTGAGCATTTCCGCGCCGATGAAACACGCCCGGACAGCCTGCCCAGCGATGTCATCATGACGATCTTCGAAGATCGCCAGGGAAACATTTGGATAGGTACCTACGGTGGTGGTCTCGCCCGTTTCGATCGCAACACCAGTAGCTTCACAAACTACCGGAATGAAGCTGGAAATCCATCCTCCCTGAGCGGAGACCAGGTCAGTAGCATCGCCGAAGATCCGTCCGGCGCACTGTGGATTGGCACGCTTGGGTCTGGGCTCAATTTCTTTGACCGCACCAAACAAGCGTTTCGTTGGTTCAAGCACGATCAGAACCGTAGTACCAGCCTCAGCAGTGACGAGGTCCTTAGTCTCTATATGGATCCAAGCGGCGTTCTATGGATTGGCACTCAGGGTGGTGGACTCAATAGCCTCGAACACCTGAAAGCCGAAGTGGAAACGACAACCTTCAGCCGCTATTTAGAACGTGACGGGCTTCCCAACAACGTGGTTTACGGTATTTTACCTGACAAGCAGAATGGCCTCTGGTTATCGACCAACCGGGGTCTGGCCCGCTTTGAGCCCGGCAAAAAGTCCTTCGAGACCTTCCGTGCCACCGATGGCCTGCAAGCAGATGAATTTAACCTCGGAGCTTACTATCGCAGTAAGTCCGGTGAGCTTTTCTTTGGTGGGTTGAATGGTTTCAATGCATTCTTCCCGGATCAGATAGAACGAAATACAGCCGTGCCGGAACTCGCATTCACCTCGTTTCTGAAGCTCAATGAACCCGCTTTTGTCAAGAACCCACTCAACCAGCTCAAACAACTGGACTTGAGCTACCGTGACTACGTGGTCTCCTTTGAATTTGCCGCACTCGACTACCGTTCACCTCGCGAAAATCTTTATGCATATAAGCTTGATGGCCTGGATGAAAGCTGGATCGAGTTAGGGACTCGAAACCAGATCTCATTCACCAACCTCGAGCCCGGAAACTATACCTTGCGGGTCCGCGGATCCAACAGCGATGGAATATGGAACAGCGAAGGGATCAATCTTCCAATCTCTGTTTCTACTCCGCCCTGGCAGCAATGGTGGGCTTATACACTCTATACCTTGCTGGCGTTGTTAATCATCCTCAGGTTTCTGAGTGTTCAGCGAACCAAGGAACGCACGCGGGAGACCCTGCGCAAGGCAGCCGAGGAGGCCCAGGCCGCCAACGAGGCCAAGAGCGAATTTCTGGCGAATATGAGTCACGAGATTCGCACGCCGATGTTCGGTGTACTCGGTATGGCTACGCTTATGAACGAAACCCCGTTGAATCCGGCGCAGCGCGAACAACTGGACATTATCCGTAAGAGCGGAGATTCGCTTCTTGAGGTCATCAACCAGATACTGGATTTTTCAAAGATCGAATCCCGGCATGTTGAAATTGAACATAAGGCCTTCGATCTGCGCAAATGTATTGAGGATGTTCTTGACGTTCTTGCACCCATCGCAGCACAGAAAGGACTCGACCTCGGCTACTGGATGGAGGCTGGAACTCCAGAGGCCATCATAGGCGATCGACAACGTACCCGGCAGGCACTGATTAACCTGGTCAGCAATGGGGTGAAATTCACTGACTCCGGTCAGGTCATGGTCTCGGTTTCGGCGGGTCAACAAGTCAATAACACGCAGGAAATTCATATCCTGATCGAAGACAGTGGCAACGGAATCCCGGCCGAGAGGCTCGATCGCCTGTTCAAACCGTTCAGCCAGGTTGATAGCTCAGCCAGCCGAAATTTCGAAGGTACCGGCCTCGGACTGGCTATCTCCAAGCATTTGGCAGAGTTGATGGGTGGCAAAATCTGGGTAGATAGCGTCGAGGGTGAAGGCTCTACGTTCCATTTTACGTTTTTAACCAGCCCGGTCGAAGGGCCAGATCGCGAATTTCTTGGGCAAACCGATCTCTACCTTGACGGTAAGACACTACTTGTCATCGATGACTCTGCAGCAATGCAGGATCACCTGAGCCGGCAAATTGGACTCTGGGGTATGCGAGTTCAGACCGCGGGCTCAGCAAGCAAGGGCCTGGAAAAGCTTTGGGCCAGCGACAGTTTCGACCTGGTGCTGGTAGACCCAATGGGTCTGTCCTCCACCGGTACAGAATGGGCGGGTAACATGCGCGAAATTTGTGCCACGAAACAAATTTCCATCGTGACGCTATCGGCCAGGAGGGTCGATGATCAATCCATTGAAGATAAGCTCGGCGCAGTTGCCTCCCTCACGAAACCAGTCCAACCTGAACTCCTGCTCGAAACCTTGAGTTCGGTTCTGGCGCCACAGGTATTAACAGGTGATTCGGGTGACAAGAACATTCAACCGGCGAAACAGCAAAAACCCGAACGGTTGCTCAAGACCCTGGTGGTCGATGACAATCCGATCAACCGGCGGGTCGCTATGCTCCTGCTGGAGAGTATAGGCCACGAAGTTCACACCGCCGAAAGCGGTCTTGAGGCCCTCGCAGCAATCAGAACCGCAAGCTACGACGCAGTATTCATGGATGTGCAGATGCCCGGTATGGACGGGTTTGAAACCAGTCGTGCGATCTGGCGGGAATTTTCCGGAAAAGACCGGCCCTACATCATTGCGATGACCGCTTCTGCACTGTCGGGAGACCGCGAGCGCTGCCTGGCTGCGGGCATGGACGCATACATAAGCAAGCCGGTAAACATCAAGGATCTCCGCACGACCCTTGAAGGAGTGCCGGTGCTAAAGGATACAGCCTACTGGACGCGTGTTAATACCGGGCTGGTCGTGTAGAAAATTTGGATCCACGTTTTTAAGGGGTTAACAATTTATGCCAACACTCATAAATAATATTCAACTTGATCGATTCCGCGATCAACCATTGTTACTGCAACGCCTGATCGAGATTTACCTGGACAGTACACCCAAAAACATTTGCAGTATCGAAGCGGGTATTGAAAGTGAAAATCTGGAACAGATTGCCTTCCACGCGCACTCTCTGAAAGGATCGTCAGTTGAGTTTGGCGCTGAACACCTGGCGGAACTCTGTCAGCAGCTCCAGGCGGTGGCAGAAGCTGCAGATATGGCGTCAACGGAGAAACTGGTTGAGGTTCTGATACCTTGCTACAAGGAGACTTGCTCAGAATTGCTGGCACTGGAGATCGACTGATGCGGAATGACGATCTCGGAATTAACCCCTTGAAAAAAAGCTATTTGCCCGTCAATTAATGCTCAAAGGAGAGGTGTCTCTTCAGAATCGGCATTAACCGGTCCATGTCTATCGGTTTGGTCAGGTAATCTTCGATTCCAAGAGAACTTGCCTTTTGCCGTTGAGCGGTCAATACGTCTGCCGAAAGCACAACGATAGGTACTTCCTGGCATTCGGGATTTTCGCGGATTTTCGTTGCGGTTTGAAATCCATCCATTACCGGCATATGCAGGTCCAACAAGATCAGGTCAGGGTGCAGTTCCAGGGTTTTTTGTACTCCGATAAAACCATTCTCCGCCATATGAACGGTGATACCCAGGTTTTCAAGTATGGCCCGTATCATCTCCTGGTTTATCAGGTTATCTTCTATAACCAACACACAATTCCCGGAACCGAAGACGACATCCGGTTTATCGTCGGCAGGACCCGTTTCTTGCGATTCTTCGCACGCAATATAGGGAATTTGTACGGTGATGCAGCAGCCTTCATCTTCAGCACTTTCGATTCCGATTTCACCGTCCATTAATTCAACGATCTGTTTTGTAATGGTCAGCCCCAGGCCCGAGCCTCCGAACTTTCTGGTTGTACTGCCGTCGGCTTGTACAAAGCCCTCAAATATCGCCTCCTGCCTGTGGATCGGAACACCGATTCCCTCGTCCCTCACGGTAAAAACCAAGCTTTCCCCTTCCAACCTGGTCTTAACGTTTACCGCCTTCCCGGCCGGTGTAAATTTAATCGCATTGACTATCAGGTTCATCAACACCTGGGTGAGTCGTGTACCGTCAGTAACCGCCAATAATGGTGTGCCCGGGAGAATATCCAGGTCAAAGGCAATATGTTTTTCCTGCGCCTGCACGGTGTTCACTTCGAACACGTGTTGAACCAGTTTATGCAAATTTATTTGTTCATAAGACAACTTCATTTTCCCGACTTCAATTTTTGAAAGATCCAGTGTGTTATTCACCAGTTCCAGCAGGCCCATTCCACTGGTCCTGATGTAGTTCAGGTATTTTTTCGACTCCGCCGATAAATTGAACTGCCCCTTATTGTTCAACAATATCTGGCTAAATCCAATGACTGAATTCAGTGGTGTGCGAATCTCGTGACTCATATTCGCGAGAAATTCTGTTTTGGTGTTGTTCGCAGCCTCGGCAGCATCTTTGGCCTCGCTCATTTCCCTGGTTCTTTCTGACACCAGTTGAGTCAGGTTTCTCTGAAATTCCCGAAGCTCCGTGTTTGCAATCGTCAGTTTTTGGGTGCTGTCCTCACTGCGTTTCCGAATGACGTTGATGTGATCCGCCAGTCCGAATGAAAGCAATAACACCTGGAACACCGAGGTCATTTCAAGAAGACTGCCAAACGGAGCGTTTACTGTCAGGATTCCAGATGCGCTCAGAGCGGTGAAGATCATTGCAATCAGAAAGGGTGTAAATGCGGCTAAAACAAATCTTGCGGGGCGCGAGCCCTTCAATACGCATTGAACAATGGTTGCAAGCGCGATAATGGGACAAATGACGGCCAGGACGATGCCAAACTTGATGCTGAGCGAAAAATCTAACACCAGGGCCGAAATCATCAGAAGCACCGACAGGATCAACGACGCGGTCAAGGCCTTGTCCAGCTTGGGCGACAATTCCCTGCTGTTCATGAAGTTTTGCGCGAACATAAAACCCCAGAATATACCAGCGCCGATCAAAAAAGGAATCGATTGGTTAGCCCACAGCGGGAAACCCGGCCATAGTCTCTCAAATGCAAATCCATTCAGCGACATTTGAAGCAGCATGAAGGACACAACATAAGAAACGTAGAACAAATAGCTTTTTTTTCTAATGCTGAAGAATATCAACAGATTGTATATTGCCATCGCCAGCATCAATCCGTAATAAGTACCGGATATAAGTTTGTCATTGCTTACATGTTGAATGAAGTCAATTGAATTCCATAGTCTCAGTAAAAGCCGCATGGAGCCTTTTGATTCGATTCTCATGTAGAGCGTTGCATGATCATCTGGCGGTAACTTGAAAACGAAATTCCTGTAAATGATATCGCGGTGTGAAAAAGGCAGTTTGTCGCCGGATTCCCTGGTGGTAACCCGGCCGTCAGCGGAGATTATGAAAAGCTTGATATGGTCGATGAGAGGATAAGCGACCTCCAGCAGCAAATGGTCTTTTCCAGGGTTCGGATTTTGTATACTGGCCCGAACCCAGTAAGCCGATTTCGAAAAGCCAAAATTTGGAACATCAACGTTGCTCTTGATGAATTGAGACGATATCTCTGACGAGGTTACGTCTTCAATGCTCCAATTGCCTTGTTTGTCTTCCAGGATATCGAGATAGCGCCCGATGGGATAATTGCCGGCATCATCCGGCAAGATGAGTGACTCATTGGCAAAAAGAGCAGGCGGGCACAGCATGAGAATCATGAGTAATCCCAACTGGCTGCATATCAGCCAAAAAACACCCCTGTTTGTCTTGACACCCATATAACTTCTGACTGCTTCCCTACAAAGTGCGTGATGTATCCGGTTGGACCATACACACGCTGCAAACCCGGTGCATTCTTATTTCCCTGTCATCAAAGATAGGCTGAAGTGTGAGTGTCATCATTCCATTAATCAAGTGCTCAAGAGATTGTCACAATGAAAACCCCGGTATCACGCATACCTGTTCAGGATGCGAGCCCATGCTTGAAAGCATATTGAATCAACTCCGAGTTGCTCTTGACACCGAGGTCTTCCATCATTTGGTACTTGTGAAAAGCAACCGTTCTTGGCGTGATAAACAGAACCGACGCGACCTCTTTCATGGTTTTGCCCTCTGCAAGTAGCTGCAATACTTCCCGCTGGCGCAATGTCAATTGCCCATGAACCTTCTCACCGTCGGGATTCTTCATGAAAGAACCGATCATGCCCTGCGTGAGCTGAGGTGATACATAACTGTCTCCTCGGAGGACCGCATCGATGGCCTGGAACAGTTCGGAAGCTGCAGAATTTTTCAGGAGATAGCCCTTGGCCCCGATTTTAAACGCTTCTGTGACCATATCCGGTTCGCCGTTCATCGTGAGAAACACGATCCTGGCTTCCGGCAGCACTTTCTTGAGTTTTTCCGCGGCATCGAAGCCGTTCAGGTTGGGCATGGAGATATCCAGCACAACAACGTCCGGCTCAAGTTTTGAGACCTTCGCCAGCATCTCCCGGCCATCGGTGGCAGTGCCTACAATTTCATATTTGGGTTCCAGGAGAGTGCGGAACGCCTCTAAAAGAAGGCAATGGTCATCGGCGAGAAAAATGCGTGGACGTTTCATTTGCTAACCCCTCTTGGTGTTTAACCGGCCCCGTTATGATTCATTGCAGCAATTTCTTCCTGTATGGGGGGTTTAGTATTCTAGCCGAAATGATACCGAAGCCTTGAATGAACTCACAGCCAGGATTGTTTACCATATCCTGAACCTGCCCAAGGCCAGCTGTCAAAATATCCCCGTTTAACATCTTTTAGATCTTGATTTTTTTCTGAATCGTTCCAACTGGAAGAAATCGGCGGTCTTGAGAAGCTGAGGCACACGCTGAAATTTGATCTGCGACCTGGCAAAAATAATTCAAACACCTAACAGCACAAAACCTCAGCTTTCAAGACATCCCTGCCCTGTATCATCCGAAGCGTCCTTGCAGCAGATCGTTGTACTACGACCATATGATGTATGAAGTCGGTGTACTGGGGGACTGTCACAATTACTAGTCTTTAAACGGAGAAATACCAGAATTGCCAATCGATGCATGTTGTGCCATGTTCAACAAATTCAGCGCGCGCCTCAGCTTATACAAGGACATTTGAAGGGACGCAAGCAGGTTAACCGGGTTCGAAGAGACCCGAAGCCGGTTAGCTTGTCTTGGTTCTCATATGTAAAATAGATGCTGGAAGTTTGAGCCAATTTAACTTACCGACATTTCATCTTCTATGACGGACGCGAATTGATGATTTCGCTCCCTTCATAACCGATTGAAAAACATTACGAGTATTGAAAAATGTGTAATCGTTCAAAGCAGTCATCTGAAACTAACCAAGTCCGCATTCTCGTTGTGGAGGACAGCGCCCCTAATCAACTGGTGGAATGTGCGATCCTGGAGTCCGCTGGCTACAAGGCTGAAATGGTAAGCGATGGCAGGGCTGCAATTGAGGCCCTGGAGTCGAGTCCTTTCGACCTCGTGCTGATGGACTGCTCCATGCCGGTTATGGATGGTTTCACGGCCACCCGTTCGATCCGCGCCCCTGGCTCCCGGGTTATCGACCGGACTGTTCCTATCATTGCGTTAACCGCGTTGGCGATGGATGAAGACGTGCAAAAGTGCCTGCAAGCAGGGATGGATGACTACGTCAAAAAGCCTGTGGACCCAGCAAAACTCATAGGAATGATCGAGCGATACGTGAAGAGAGTTCCCAACAGGAAACCCGTGATCGCTGACGGTAACCTGAGCGAAGATGCACGTCGTGCCGGCTCGGAGTTGAACCCCGATCTTCTGGATAACGTTATTGAAATGTTCTTTAAAGAGATCCCGAATCAGGTTACCGATCTGCAGGCGGCCATCGAGAGTGGGGATTGCAAAAAACTTGGGATCATCAGCCACAAGTTACGCGGTTCATCTGAACTCATTGGCGCAAGGTCGATATCAGACCTTGCCTGCGCTATCGAAAAAGCAACCCGACAAGATGAATTCGAACGGGTACTTGTCCTTGCGCCGAAACTGCTGGTGGAACTGCAGAGATTGCTGGCCGAATTGGCAGGGACCGAACCTGAAGTCATGCAATAAAAAAACATGCTCAAGCTTTTCGTATGTTTGTCACTTTTGTTGATTTACTGTCTGTTTTCTGTATAAAAACTGTCAACACTTACAGTGTTACGACAGTCCGCTTTTGCAGATCATATACCTACCGATTTAACAAACCTGAAGGGCAAAAAATCAGGGAAGCAACTCAAGCACCTGTATGTTGTTTGAGCAAATAGGAAGAGACCCAGGCACAAGGAAGGTGTTTGGGGAAAAAGGAATAGACCCAGGCAAGGACGTTGCCTGAGGAACAGGGAAGTACAGCAGGGAGGCAGGGAAGCAGGGAAGCACTGGCAAAAACGCCTCTGATGTTCTAACCCAATCCTACGGCCGGCACCCAACTGGCTGTAGGATTTCAATGTCAATGAATCAATAACGCCTCGATAGCTTGTATCACTGAAAGGACAGTGCTGCCGGCGCGCAAATAAAAGTATCCACTAGCGATAAAAGACAGCACGGACAACCTAAGGGTACCCGACCTGGGGTGCTTACATTGTGCGTCACTGTCGAGCGCATCATGCAAGCCCGGTAGAATTTGGCAAGTTCAGCGCCTATCCTTAACCTAGAGGATAAGTTTGGACGAGTTCCAGTTTTTTTTTACGGATTGCTGGTTTAGCAGCTTGCGAAAGCAGGTCTTATGTCCGGCAGGGAGCACAAATGACAAAATTCAACACACTACTACTGTTTGTCGCACTGATAATCAGTGGCTGCGTTTCCACCTCCCAGCCAATCTCACCCGACTCTTTGAACCATTATCGTGACACCCTGGTAGACCTGAACGTCAAGTCGATCCAGGCAATAACGGTTGAATACGAGTGGAATTACCGTAACTTCAAAGAACGCATCAAGATGCAGGATCAAACCGATCCGAACCCTCTCACGCTGCGTTTTTGTGGTGGAAGATACGAGTGGAGGTGGGGTGATTGCGATGCCGATCAATCGAAAATACCCGCTTTTAATGTCATAGCCCAATCCAGGGTGGAACTGGCTAAAATCAACCAGGCAATGATTGATTATGCGAACTTTTTGATCCAGTTCAGTACTGCCAACGAAGGTTCAAAGGCAAATCTTGATGCGGCAGCAATGAAAATCGGGGTGGCCACCAAGTCCATATCATCCCAATTTGGAGTCGACCTGAATGAAGCCAATGTTGGTGCCTTTGCAAGCATGGGTGTCAGTGTTGTTCAGCAACTTCTGGCAAAAAAACAACGCGAAGGGATGGCCGCCGTGATGGCGGACTTTCAACCCGGTATTCAGTATTTCGCCAATCTTGGTTCGCAGGCCATGGCCATTTCAGCGGCTGGCATCAAGGATGAATATAACAAGGAAAACAAAAAAACTGCACGGGCAATCGCTATTGAAAGTGACGGCTCAAAACGATTGGGCCTGGTCGAAAAGCTGCTGGAGTTGAACGAGCAGACCAGCGCTCAGCTGGATTCACTCAGCGTCCTCAGTGCCGCCTACGAATCCCTTCCAAATGCCCACGAAGAGTTGATGGCAGCACTTCAGTCAGGACAGAAGGCAAGCCTGGCGGAACTGGTAGGTCATATTGAGATGATCAGTGGCATTGCCAGGACTTTCAAGGAATCTGACCCCGAATAGGAGAAGCTGATGACAAAAGATGAAAAAATTGAACTGGTTAATTTCCTGATCTTTATGAGGGGGAAGCTGCAGAGCCTGGCCATAAAGCTCTTGCTGCTGGGTGAAGATCCGACAAAGGTTGATGAAGCCGAAGAAGAACTGGCGAAGAAAATTACGCTGCTGCGCGTCAACCTGATGAAACACTGGCAGGGAGATGCAGCCAAATTGCTGGCGGAACTCAAGCAATCAAATGAAAAGGCGCAAAGGCACCTCAGGGAACTAGAGGATTCCCAGGACCGGGCCGGCAAGCTGGCCAACATCCTTGGATTAATAGACCGGGGCTTGTCAGCAGTGGCCGGATTGGTGCTTTAGTATTAACCGCTTTGAGCAGATACACGTTGATGGAGTAATGAGATGAGTTTCACATTTACCGTATCGCGTGGTTTTTTATCATATGGGTAAACGAGCCGATTGGACTTTTATGGTCTACATGGCCGGCGACAACAACCTGTCGACGGCCGGTGATGCCGATCTCAAGGAGATGCGACAGGTAGGATCCAATGACCGGGTCAATGTACTGGTTGAATTCGACAATGCCGGAAACCACGGTACGCGCCGGATTCACGTCACAAAGGACGGCATCGGCGAGGACGTTGAGTCACTGGGTGAAACCGATTCGGGAAGTCCCGAGGTATTGTCCGGTTTCATATCATGGGCTGCCGAAAACTACCCTGCAGACCGCTACGCACTGATCCTCTGGAACCATGGTGGCGGTTGGGAACCCACCGAGGTTGACCGAATTGCCCGCTCCGTAGCCTCCCCGGGCTACAACGGCCGCGAAGTTGCCGAACGCGCATCAAGCCCGTTGGGTCGAGTGCTGTTCCGCTCCTCCTGGCAAAAGATTTTTAGCCTCTCCAGCCCCACGGAGCGTGCAATCTGCTCAGACGACGGCTCCGGTCATTCGCTTGATACCATTGAATTAGGGAAAGTGATTGCGGCTGGCGCGGAAACCATCGGCCAGCCATTCGACCTGCTGGGTATGGACGCCTGTCTGATGAGTAATCTTGAGGTGGCTTACCAGCTACGCGATCATGTTTGCTACCTGGTAGCCTCCGAGGAGAACGAGCCCGGCGAAGGTTGGCCCTACGAACGAATACTCCGCCGGCTGGTAGCCGATCCCGCTACGGCGACCGCAGATTTTGCAGGTGGTATCGTGGCCGATTACATCGCTTGGTACAGGAAGGGCGAGATCGTCACGCAGACGGCGATGGATCTGAGCCACCTGCCTGACATGACAGGACCACTCGATGAATTTGCCGGCCGGCTGACCGCGGTCATGGCCCAGGTATACACGGACATCTGGAAGGCTCAGCGTAAAGCCACGAAATTCTGGCACAACACACTGTGGGACCTTGGTCATTTCTGCCGGGAATTCGGTCAGATCAGCCAGGTTGCCGACCTCGGTGGCGCTGCCCGGGACGTCTGGGCGGCGCTCGAACCAGGTGACGGACGTTTCCTGGTTGCCGAGTCGCACCATGGCGATAAAGTGCAGCACTGTCGAGGGGTCACTATTTACCTGGTACCGCCCATTACCGAAATTTCCCGCTACTATCGCGATCTCGACTTTTCCCGAAACCACGCCTGGACCACGATGCTGGAGAGCTATCATGCTGTGTAATCCGGGCGCTTGTAGTCATACCCCTTGGTTAGCCCTTATCCAGACAGGTTTACCCGGCTCGTGTGGAGCAAAAAGTGAAGAGTGAGACCATGGCATCATGACTTTATTTTCCCGACGAAAAGCTGCGGGTTCGATCGAAATATTTGCGAACTTCGATGTCGAGTTCTCCGGCTATGAAGACACTGGCGGGAGTGAGCAGGTGCGTGTGCGGGTCCTCGATTCTCCCGTGGGAGGGCAGGGGCCGGACACCTTCGAAACCGTGGAATTTCCGAGTGGTTTACGCGAACGTGCCAGGAAGCTCGAGACCCGGGACCTGGACCTGGAAGGCATGATGCAACTTGGTTCTGAACTTGCAATGATATTGTTGCCCGGTGCAGTACGCAATTTTTATGACGAATCGCTGGCGAGCCTGGAGCCAAATCAAGGTCTGCGCGTCCGTTTGCGGATGGGTACCTGGGCGCTGGCCACATTGCCGTGGGAATACACTTATGTCCGTCCGCGGGGTGCTCCTGCCACTGAGCGTGTAAGCCTTGGTTTCATCGTTCTTGATCGTCGTCTGTCGCTGGTTCGCTATGAGATCGTTCCGGGCGCGAAACAGAGCCTGGATCCTGTCATTGAGAATAACTTGCGCGTGGTCACACTGACCGCACAACCCCATGGTAGTGCTGACCTGGCACTGGACAACGAAACGAGGTTGGTTGAAAAGGCTGTTGGTGAAGTTGACGGCATCCTGCTCGAAACCGTAATGCATACCACCTGGAACGATTTCCAATCGGTTCTTAACAAGACAGTTCACATCGTCCACTTCGCCGGTCATGGTCGGTTTGATATCGAAATGGGCGCAGACTATGGCACGCTTGAGGGTCAGGGCTCGCTTCTCTTCGAGACTGAAGCCGGTGAGGAAGACCCGAGATCTGCACAGGATGTGGCACTCAATCTGAATAACACGGGGGTACGTTTTGTTGTGCTGTCCGCCTGCGAGGGAGGGAGGGTTGACGGCGTCCGCGCCTGGAGTGGTATCGCGCCGGCTCTGGCCCGTAGCGGTGTTCCCGCCGTGGTGGCAATGCAATTTCGGGTGCGGGATGATAAGGCAGTAATCTTCAGCCGGCGTTTTTATGAAAACCTGGCTGCTGGTGGGTCAATTGACACCGCGACCACCGCCGGTCGTCTGGCCATGTTTGACAGCAAGAGCGAATACGGCCGTGACTGGGGTGCCCCGGTTCTGTATCTCAATGCTGACGAAGGCAGACTTATTCCCAGGTCCGAAGACGCCGGAACAAAGCCAAAGATGACCGGGAGGTTCGTCGCCAACACTTTGCTGGCACTCGGTCTGTTCTCACTTGGGGCTATTTATTTCCTGCTTCACCTTGAGCCGCTGCTGTCGGGCATGTACCTGGTGGGTGGTGCCTCGCTGGCAGCAGTCCTGTCAATATTTCTGATGGCGCTGGACAGGTTCCTGGGCACTGTCATCATAGAAACCCTTCTTGGGTGGTTTGGAAAGAAAAGTGCCACCCTGTGGCTCGCCACGTTGTTCGCTGTATTGCTGACCCTCAATTTTTTCACCAACTCGATCTTCCTGGTACCCGCGGAGGGTTCCGCGCCTTACGTGGTCAACGTCGTGGCGCCGGATCTCTCTCTTGAAAGGAGTTGGGAAGTTGAAACCACAACCGAAGGTGAGATTTTCCATTTCAACAACTGGCAAGCCGCCACCGTCAGCATTAACATGGGAATGTCAGCGTGCTTTGACGAAATCGAGCGGAACCTGTATCCCTCTGCGACCTTACGTCTTCGTGTTCCGGATGATTTCATGCACAGGTTCACTTTGCTGCGATTAATTCCCGGCATGGGCATCTGGAACAAGCTTGAGACAGGCAATGACATTGAACTACGAATTATCGTGAACGGGGTACCGGAATTGATATTGCCAAATCCAATGCGCAGCGTACTGGTACTTGGCGATATTGATGTGAAAATTGATTGCAGACTCAAGCAGATTGTCAATCAACTTGAGGATCGGCTGCGCGCCCACCTCGAATCAGGACAAATCTCCGCGGTCATGCAAGCGAGGTGGATTAGCGCCTGGTCGAATCCCGTGGTTGCAAATGGGCTGCTTCTGCAAGCACAAGATCAGGTGCAGGTCGAGGTGTTCGAGGACGAAACGGTTATTTTTAACCAAACAGTGTCGACTGCCTCTTGCGTAGACGGCGTGTGCGATATTTTTATGGAGGTCCATTAAATGTTTCTAAAAAGAGCCTGCTTTTTGAGCCTGGTCTATGCACTGTCGATGCCATTGATGGCTGACACGCAAACCGAGGTCGGGGTGGCATTTATCATCGATTCTCCACAGGTCTTTCCCGACCAGACACTGGGAGATTCAAAGTCACAGATCGAATCGGAGATGTCTCTGCTCATTGCCGGGCGTCTTGAGTTCTACTTCCCTTTTCTGGAATGGAAGGCCGGATTGGATACTGACAACCGAATCCTGATCAAGATGATGGACCAAAAGGCGGGTCTCTGCGACTGGCAAACTGTTCTCATGGTGCGGGCGATTCGCGCCGGCAACGAGGTCGAGATGGTCGATGTGCCTTCAATCCCGCTGTTCGACCTCTGTGACCCGTTTACCCCAAATAGAAAGGCCACCGAGGGCAACGCATTGAATGCGGGTGACCAGGTCATCTTACTCGACACCCTTGAACAGGCCGTTGGCAACACCAATTTGTCAAATCAGGAGATCCAGGGTTTACTCAACAATAAATCGATTCGTGATGAAATTCACCGTCAATTCCTCCGCACGATTCCGGTAACACAGAATATTGAAATAAAGGATCAAAACACGGGTTCCGGGAAGTTTATTTACCTGCCTGTCAGTTTTGATGAACTTAAATCGATTGTTTCTTCGTGTGATGATTCCAACAACTGCTCGCGTTTACGTCTCACTTTCAACCTGCCGGATTCTCCACCAGCGACATTCAATCTGCGTATTGCCGGCCATTGTGGCGCCAACGTGCTCAGCGAGGTGCTGGATGGTGGTGTCCCTGGTGGTTTCGAGATCTCGGAGCCGGTCTGGTGGGATGAGCGCCTGGGTAACCTGCTTAGCCAGGCACAGGGTATGAGCATCACCATGGAGGAATTCATACAAAATTCACTGGCCTGCCCTGAAACGGGCGAGCCATGAGGGTGACCGGCATGAAACATACTTATTCATTTTTTCTGATTCTCGTCTGCTTTACGGCCACTTCAGTCGCTGCTCAAACCCGGACTACTGAAGAACAGGTTTCCAGGGCTTCGTCGATTACAGTCGAAAATCGCCCTGTAGTGGAACAGGTGCCGAATATATCGTCACGTCCAGCTGTAAATCTCACGCTCGCCAGACAGGTTTCCATCGGAAAGGCCGCCCTGGATAAAAAGGACTATAACCTGGCTCGTGAAAATTTCAGCGAAGGCTTGAGTGCTGCACGGGTGGCTGGTGATCAGCAGGCTGAAACACGTTTTCTTTTTTATGATGGCCTGGCCAGCCAAAAAGCCGGTGAAGCCAGTGGCGATGAGGGCAGTTTGAGGAATGCCATTGAACGGTATCAACAAGTGCTTGAACGCAAACCGGACTCGGGGGCAACCATGGTTAACCTGGCAGAGGTTCATAGCCGGCTCTCAGAAACCAATGAAGCAGAGCGACTTTATCGGCAGGCAATACAGCTTAATGACGCACGGCGCCCGGTCTACCAAACAGCCTATGCTGGTTTTCTGGAAAGCCAGGGACGAAATAAGGATGCCCGACGCTTGTATACGAACCTGTTAAAGCAGGATCCATTCAACCAGGTAGCCCGCAAGGCTTTGACTGATTACTATACCGGCGCGAATGCCGACTGGAGCCAGTTGAAGTCGTACCTGTGGAACCTGGTGCAAAGTGGAGAAACCGATCAGTCAATTGACGTTGCGCTGGACGCGCTGGCAAACAGGACATCAGCACAGGACAGCGATGAAGGACTGCTAACGATCATCGCAGCCAGTCTGAGCAGAAAGGTCGGGCTTGCGGAAGGCTTTCTGGAGTCCTCGACAGCAAGGTCACTCTCGAGGTTTTCCCGGCACACAACAATTGGCGACGGGGTTCGGGAGCTTTTTGGTGTATATCGAGCCTTAGCAAACATTGATAAAGCAGGGGACAGCACGGGTCGAAGAGACTATGAAATGCTTGATCTGTCCTGGTGGATACGGGGAGACCCCGACGAAAGAACCAGCCCCCGTAATGTCATGCGCCAGTTGCTACGCACGCTAGGCGACCGCTACC
>Ga0316201_10000628_pt1 | contig 20943 bp, 13 predicted proteins | sample CS6wburrow_MG_FD_204516 | JGI IMG/M metagenome (GOLD analysis project Ga0316201, IMG submission 204516) | Coastal sediment microbial communities from Delaware Bay, Delaware, United States - CS-6 worm burrow | ecosystem: Environmental > Aquatic > Marine > Coastal > Sediment | place: USA... | reverse complement strand
TTCCCGGGCTGGCTTCTACTTCTTGTCTTTTTGCATGTATGGGAAACGTAGGGGATCCGCCCATTACTATAGCTTCTACCTCAATGCTATCATTTTCTAATTCTGTTTTAAATTTCAAAACTAAATCGAATGCCGCGTCGCAAACCTTTTTTCGTTCTTTAAAATCCGTATCCCGAATATGTCCGTCATACCCGTGAAGACCCTGGAAAATTAGGTTGGGATCTTCTGAGATTAATCGACATAATTTCGCAGCTGCCTGGTTTGGATAGATTCCTGTGCGGTTCATCCCGATATTTAGGTCCAGGAATAAAGGAACTTTAATATTTTTGGAGGAGGCTGTTTTTGATATTTGAATAATCGTGCCTGCATTGTCTACAATTGTAGAGAATTTGGACCCGGGATATTGATCCATTAATTCAAAGAAGCGTGTAGTATTTACACCTGCGGGTTGCATGGCCAAAAGGATATCTTTAGCACTGCATTGTCCTAAAAGCTCTGCTTCAGCTATGGTTGCACACTTAAATTTTTGGATGCCGTATTTCATCTGCATATCAATTATTTCTCTGGTTTTATGGGTTTTGATATGCGGCCGAAGTCGCCCAACATCACCTATCATATCCACCATTAATTGAATATTTTTCTCTATCCTATCAGGATAAAGTAATAAAGATGGAGAGATAATATGATCGGCATTTTCTATATGGTACCAGGCTGTAGTATTCATCTTAGTATAATATCAATAGAGTTGAAACATGGCCTCGATCTCTACCGGAATATTTCCCGGAAGTATCATACCTACTGCACTGCGCACTCCAACCCCGTGATCGGTGCCAAAAACATCGGCCATAAGCTCACTAAAACCATTGATTACCAGGGGTTGTTGAAAAAAATCGGGTGCTGAATTAACCATACCTAAAACCTTGACCACCCGTTTAATCTGGTCAATATCTCCGTAGTGGGTTTGTATGGTGGAAAGCATGGTAAGTCCCACCTGTTCAGCTGCTAATTTTGCCTGTCCAAGATTCAAATCATCACCCACCCTGCCGGTTATGTAGGTGCCATCGTTTTGCATAGGGCCTTGCCCTGAAACATATAGAAATCGATCTAACACCAGTACAGGTTTGTACAAACCTGCAGGTGGTGGAGCCGGGGGTAAAACCAATCCAAGATCTTTAAGTCGTTGTGAAGGAGATTTGCTCATAGTTTTATTTATATAAATTGATTTAAAATCAGAACTCCAATAAGGCCCACAACCCCAACGGTTGTTTCCATAAGGGTCCAGCTTCTTAATGTGTCCCTGACCGATAGATTAAAATACTCTTTGAACAACCAAAAACCGCTGTCATTTACATGAGATAGCATTAAACTCCCGGAACCTATGGCCAGGACCATTAATTCAGGACTTACTCCCGTTGATTCGATCATCGGTAAGACGATCCCAGCGGCCGTTAGCCCCGCAACAGTTGCTGAACCAACACAAACCCTGATGACCGTAGCAATTAACCATGCCAAGAATAAGGGAGAAAGAGAAGATCCTTTGAGCAGGTCTGCAATATATTGACTTACCCCACTGTCTACCAGAACTTCTTTAAGGGCCCCTGCTCCAGCTATTATAAGGAGGACCATGGTAATTCCGGAGATAGAACTACTTACGGATTCCATCACTTCTTTCATTTTTTTTCCTCGTGCCAACCCCAGTGTATAGATAGCTACTAAAACAGATATAAGCATGGCTATCACAGGATTACCTAAAAAGCTGATAATATTTTTAAACAGAAAATCCGGAGGCAAGAATAGATCAGCCAATGTTGCTAAAGCTATAAGTAGTATGGGTAATAAGGCAGTAAAAATGCTTATACCCATGCCAGGCATTTCCTCATCCTTTAGAATTCTAGGATTGACAAATTCTTTTAGCGGAGTTGCGTTAATATTTTTTAAGGTCCGGGAGAAGAATGGCCCTGCAATAATGATCGCAGGGATAGCCACAATTATACCATAGACCAGAGTTTTCCCCATATCGGCATTAAACATAACGGTAATTGCGGTAGGTGCAGGATGGGGCGGAAGGTAACCGTGAGTTACGGAAAGTGATGCCAGCATCGGTAAGCCAACATAGAGCAAAGGCAAACCCGTTGTCGCAGCCACCGTAAACACTAGGGGCACCAAAATAACAAAACCAACAGAATAGAATAAGGGGATACCTACAATAAAGCCGGTTAAAACCAAAGCCCATTGGATATACTTACGGCCAAACCGATCTACTAACTTGGAAGTAATTCGCTGTGCGGCCCCACTATCGGCAACCAGTTTCCCCAGCATGGCTCCCAGGCCAAGGATCATTACCAAAAAGCCCAAGGTGTTGCCAATCCCGTCTTGAATAGACGTCACCACCGTATCCAAATCCATCCCTTCAGAAATGCCTACGAACAACGAAACCAGGATGAACGTTATAAAGGGGTTGAGTTTGAATTTGGCAATTAGAAGAAATAAGATCAGAATCCCAATGATAACTATGACTAATGGCATGTAACGATTTTGGTGGTTAAGAGATTCGTTTAATTAATAAATATACCATTTTGAAAAGAAATAAGACAGATCTATTTTTTATATTGTAGAACAATCTAAAAGATATGGACAAACGATCATTTTTAAAAAGATTGGGTCAGGTGGCAGCCATTACTCCCTTCCTGCCATACCAGTTGCATGCCGGGGCAACGGAAGTATCCAAATCGTATGATGTAGCTACTGATGATGAATTTTGGCGGCGAATCCGGGTCGACTATGCCTTGAAACCAGATTATATCAATCTTGAAAATGGCTATTACAACATAGCGCCCATACCTACCATTCAAAAGTTCCTAAAACATGTGGAAAATGTGAATTATGAAGGGTCTTATTATATGCGCACGGTGCAATGGGACAACAAGAAACGCATCGCAAACAGACTTGCAGCCCTTGTTGGTTGTAAGAACGATGAATTAATAATAACCCGAAACACTACGGAATCGCTCGATATGATCATAGGGGGGTATCCCTGGAAAGAGGGCGATGAGGCCATTTTTGCAGTTCAGGATTATGGAGCCATGAGGGAGCATTTTAAATTGGTCTCCAAACGGTATGGTGTTGTCAACAAAATTGTTTCCATACCCAATCACCCTAGTTCCGATGAAGAATTGGTCTCTCTGTATGAAAAACAAATAACATCCAGAACCAAACTGCTGATGGTTTGTCATATGGTTAATATTACAGGACAAATTATGCCTATTCGAAAGATTTGTGATATGGCACATAAACACGGGGTTGAAGTCATGGTAGATGGCGCCCATTGTGTGGGCCACATAGCAGTTAATATTGCTGAATTGGATTGTGATTATTACGGTTCCAGTTTGCATAAATGGCTAAGCACCCCATTGGGTGCAGGAATTCTGTTCGTAGCTAAAAAGAATGTTCCAAAAATCTGGCCACTGCTGGCAGAGCACGACAGGGACCCTGAAGATATTGGCAGGTTAAACCACGTTGGCACGCATCCGGTGCATACAGATTTGACCATTAATGATGCCATTGATTATTTGGAACTCATTGGCATGGAGCGCAAGGAAGAACGCATGCGATACCTGCAACACTATTGGTCTGATGTATTGAGAGGAACCGAAAATGTAGTTATCAACACTCCAATTGAACCTCATAGAAGCTGTGGCATCGCTAATGTGGGAATTAAACAAATGAAACCTGCAGATCTGGCTAAAACTCTTTTTGATGAATTTAAAATATTTACGGTTGCGATAGATCAGGACAATGTGCAAGGCTGCAGAATTACCCCTAATGTATATTCAACAACTGAGGAATTAGATAAATTTATTTCCGCCATGAAAATATTGGCTAAACGAGTTTAGTCATCGCCGTATTAAATACATATTATAATCTTAATACAACGTAAATACAGTGCAAAAAGGTGATAAAAATCATAGTAAGTCAGCAATTAGCAGATTAGTTTTAAACCATTTAAGAGAAATTAATTCTAACTTAGTTTCTCAGAGTAATCTATTTTCTGTAACTCATAAATATCCACTATAAAATGACAGATATATTGAATAAAGAGTCTTTAACGAAGAGTATGGTCTTTTTGCGCATCCTGATAGGATGGCATTTTTTATACGAAGGGGTCATTAAACTTTTTAATCCGGACTGGACCGCCTTTGGTTACCTGGCAACGGCACAGGGGCCTCTTGATTTCCTGTTTATTTGGCTAACCAATGATTCGGTCATAGGATGGGTCGATACCCTGAATTGGTTGGCATTGGTCTTTGTAGGGCTGACCCTTATCCTGGGTGTCTTTGAAAAAATGGGTGCTTTGGCCGGAATAGTTCTGCTGGCGATGTACTATTTGGCACACCCTCCTTTTCCTTGGCTTGAGCAAATGAATGTTGAAGGAAGCTATTGGTTTGTCAATAAGAACCTTATTGAATTGGTTGCTTGTTGGGTGCTCTATAATTATCCTACCGGCAAATACTTTGGCTTGGAATACTTACGAAATCGTACAAATACAATAACAAATACGCAGCAATTATGAAATGGACAAGACGTGATGTACTAAAAGGATTAGGAGGAATACCCATTCTTGGCTCCATATGGTGGGCTGGTACCTCGAATGCACTTATAAAAAGCGGTGAACGCTCCGAAATTCTGGAACAGTTAAATATACAACCCTCTTTACCAACAGCTTTGAAGGATATAGGTGGGGCGCCCATTCGACTTGGAATTATCGGTTTTGGGATCAGGGGAGAACAATTGTGCCGGGCTCTCGGTTTTGCCACCAAAGAATGGCTCGAAGAAATGAAACTGGAAGAGCAGGAAACGGGAAATACCCAACTAAAGGAATTTCTGGATCAGGAAAAATTAAACATCCAAATGACGGCCGTTTGTGACGCCTTTGATGTACGCGCCGAAAATGCTATCAATTCATTTTCCACCCCTGATCATAAGGTAAAACGTTTTAAAACCCATCAGGAGATGATTCGAAGTGGGGAAGTAGATGGAGTTATTATTGCTACGCCAGATCACTGGCACGCACCTATGGCTATTGATGCTCTGGAAAACAATGTGCATGCATATGTGGAAAAACCTATGACCCATACTATTGAGGAAACATACAGGCTTAAAGAGGCTGCTGAAAAATCAAAGGCACTATTAATGGTTGGCCATCAACACAGACAAACGTTAAGTTTTAAAACGGCCAGTGATATTGTAAATAAAGGTGTCTTAGGCCATGTCTCGATGATACAGACATTTACCAACAGGAATGATGATAATGGTGCATGGAATTATGACATTCATGAGAAGGCCAACGAACAAACCATTGATTGGGATCTATTTCTTGGGAGTGCCCCTAAAATTCCATTTAACAAAAATCATTTTTTCCGATGGAGGAAATGGTGGGCGTATGGTTCCGGATTGTCAGGGGATCTGTTAACCCATGATTATGACAGACTCAACTGTGTCCTGAATATGGGGATTCCAAATTCAATATCTGCATCTGGGGGTATTTATACACATAATGATGGCAGAGATGTCCCTGACGTTTTACAGGTAAACATGGAATTTCCGGATTTTAGTACCGGAAGCAGTCAGGTAAAGGGGAAAGAAAAAGGAATGACCTTTACCTATAGTGCTACCTTGGGGAATGGTTTTAACAGACCTACTATTTTAATGGGTCATGATGGAACCATGGAGCTGGGTAACAGTTTAACAGTTTGGCCAGATGGTGGTTCTACCAAATATGCGGAGATGATAGAGATGGAAAAAATGAAACCAGGGACTCCTATTTATCACTATAATCCTGCCGCTAACATGCCAGACGCTGTTTCATCGGCTACTTCACAATATTTTGCAGATAAAGGCCTCATGTGGACGTATATTGACGGGGTACGTGTAAATTCTACATACTTGCATTTGCGGGAATGGTTAAGTTGTATGCGAAATGGCGGTACTTTGAGTTGTGGTATCAAAGAAGGATTCGAAGAAGCTATTTCTGCTCATATGACCGGACTTTCATGGAAATTGGGAAGAAAGATTGAATGGAATGCAGAAGAGCAACGAATAGTCCCGATAGAGGGAATAGATTTTGATGAGGTTTTACTGTCTAGCTCCTGATAATATCTGGCTATTTCAAATTTTATATAGAAAATAGATAATTTTTAAACATTAAAAAGCCTCTTTTTTATGGTGTGGATATCATATGTCCCATAAAATAGGGGATTTCTAAACCTGATAAATATCATAGTAAATATATTGTATTGGCTTTAATTTCAACGTAATAAAAGCCAATATCATGCAAGTCAAAAAAAATCCAAAAGTAGATTTAAATAGAAATAGAGGCCTCTATTTTGTCATAGGGTTAACTATTGTTTTGCTCGTTACATTAGTGGCCTTAGAATACAAAACGTACCCAACGGATACTACCGTGGCAGATATGGTAATGGCCGTAGATGATATGAATGAAGACGTACCGATTACCGAAGCCATTAAAACACCACCACCACCACCACCGCCTGCAGCTCCTGAAGTAATTGAGGTAGTAGAAGATACCGAGGAGATAGAGGAAACGATCATTGAAAGTACTGAGACCAGCCAGGAAACTGTGGTCGAGGAAGTGATCGATGTTTCGGATGTTGAAGTAGGAGAGGAAGAGGAAGAAATATCGGTTCCCTTTGCCATTATTGAGAATGTCCCAATTTTTCCAGGGTGCGAAAGTGCTACCGGGAACGAGGAACGGAAAATCTGTTTTCAACAAAAAATACAGGAACACATTAATAAAGAATTTACGTATCCTGCAAGTGCACTGGAACTAGGTATTAAAGGAAGGGTGTTCGTTACTTTTGTTATCGATTCAAAAGGAAATGTAGGGTCTATCAGAATGAGAGGACCAGATAGAACCTTAGAAAAAGAAGCGCAAAGGATTGTAGCTACCTTGCCGCAAATGACCCCTGGAAAACAACGGGGAAAATCGGTATCCGTTCCTTACAGCATACCCATAAACTTTGTGATACAATAATTTTTTAAGGGATTGTTCTGTTTCTTTTGAATTTAAGTGGGGCTAAATTCATGCGTTCAATCCCTTTTCTTTTTATAGTCTTTGAGTTTCCTGGGTCCTTCTAATAAAACCCTTACTATCTGAAGCGTACCATCTTCTTTGGTAGCGATATGCCACTTTATCAAGACAATTTCACCATTTTGTATCTCAATCCCGGTAATACTTCTGGGGTGTACGCAACTGCCATCATTAAAAAATGGGATTTCTCCAGGATAAGCAAATCGTGGTCTGTGGGTATGTCCTACAATAGTTAATATATTATTGTTGTTCAGTATCCACTTTTTAATACGTCGTTCTACCTTTATAAGTTCCTTGTAGTTTTTTGCCGGACTGGTAGGATCTGCAATACCCCAGACCTGCAAAGGTTTCCATAACACCCTCACTAAAAAGCGTGCCCAGCGCCAAAATGTATAGTTCCACCATTCGGCCTGGTGTCCATGCACCAGAAAAATCTGCTGGCCGGTATCACGGTGTTTTAGGATTAGTGCTTCGTGATATGTTATATCCTTAAAAAGTTCTTTTTTGGATTCATCGATAGGTTCAAAATAACTTCCTAAGTGTTTGTTTACATAATCCGGGTCTTTGTAAACCATATCATGGTTTCCCCATAGCATGTGTAAACGGTCATGTAGATGATATTCGCGAAGTTGCTGGTAAACATTCTTATGGGCTTCAAAAATGTCTTCAAAATGTATATTTTCCCATAATTCGTCTCCGTCCCCAAGTTCGCAATACTGAAATCCTTCCTTGTAATAATGTCTGATGGCATGGAAATATATATTACGATTATTTGAAAAATCATCCGCAAAACTATTATCTCCCCGATGACAGTCGCTGAAAAAAATAAATTTGGAAGTATCATCAAACGTGATGGTCTTTGCGTTTTTAAAGGCTCTGTTTAACCTGGAATTGGAAGACATATATGTAATTTGTATAAATATCCTAAAAATGAGGCGAACATCGTATATGTTTCATTATCAAATATATTAGCAATTCTTTTGTAATTTTATGGCTATAAATTAGACTAAGGGCTTACTATGAATGGGAAACTAAAAGAAATGCCAATTAAATCGCTTATCAGCTTTGATAAGTATTTAGCTCGCTACGAAAAATTGTCAGAAGGCCCGGATGCTTTTATAGCTGATAAGGCGAAGCAGATCCTGGAGGCTCAGGCTCCCTTTCCCGAATTACGTGAAGGTTTTTCCGATCTTTCGATTTTGGAGAAACACAAGGATGTGATCCAAATCATCCTTCAGGATGCCTTTTCGGAAGTCCTTAGTGAAAATGAAATCAAGGCAGCATCCTTGCCGTATTATAACGTAATTTTTAACTATTCTAAGAGATTTCAGAAGATCCTGGATGAAGCAGGGAAGGATTATAAAGCACTAATTCGTGATCAGGATGAAGGGATAGACTACATTATGGCCTGTACTGTAATCCTTAACTTTTATTATGGATACAAGCTAGACTTTAGTCGTCCTTATTTCTACGATATCCCTGATTCGAATGGAATAATGCGGCATTATAGAATACTTTATAATGCAGATTTTATGGAAATTATTCCTACCGAACTGGCTAAAAAAATTACCCAGGCCGATGTGGATGAACTTTTGGAAAACCCGGATAAACTGGATTTATGGAAAGAGAAAATCCCACCTGAGAGCTTTATATCTAAAGGTTTTGTGATTTCCAATATGTTCGATGTAACGGCAGAACATACTATTTCGGAAATTAAATCGGCCTTAATAGCAAGTGATAAGCGAGGGAGTGATCATTTTATGGATCACTTGCAGCAAACCTTTCAATCCTTTTTTAAAATAAAGGATTTAAGAGTGGGGTTTGTCACCTATAATCCCAAAGCAGATCAATTTGAACGTGTACATGGAAAAGGGATGAATAGCTTCCTTTTGAAAGATAGGGATAAAGCAGTATGTAACGAGACCTTATGCCAGGGATCCTACAAGAAATTATTGAAGCAGAATACCTATTTTGCTATTTCCGATGTTGATAAATACTACAATATATCTGAAGGGAAGGCCCCTTATAAAAACCTGTATGAGCAAGGGATCAAGAGTGCCATATTGGCGCCAATAGCGTCTAATGGAGAACTCCTTGGCGTATTGGAGGTGGTGTCTTCTGAGAAGAACAAACTTAATGGTGTAAATGCCGCGAAGTTAGATGATATAATGCCTTATATAGCAACGGCGGTAACAAGATCGAAGATAGAACAGGTAAATTTGATAGATGCGGTTATCCAAAATGAATGTACCTCGGTTCATTCTTCTGTTTATTGGAGGTTTCAGGAAGAGGCCAAACGCTTTATTGAGGATAACCTCAAAGGGAAACAACCATCTTTTAAGGAAATTGTTTTTGATAATGTGTATCCGCTTTATGGGCAGATCGATATAAAAGATTCGTCAAAAGCCAGGAATTCGGCCATTCAGAAAGATTTGATGATTCAATTAACAGAAATTAATTCAATTCTTGAGGGTGCCTGGAAAGAATTTAGCCTCCCCATTTATGAGGAACTGATGTTTCGTGTTAGTAACCACATAAATGAGATCAAGGAAGTACTACACACTAATAGTGAGCAGGCCATCTTTAATTTCGTGAAGGAGGAGGTACTGCCTGTCTTCAAGCACCTCAAAAAAGCGAAAAGCACTCTTAATAGTCAGATTGAAGGGTACGAGAACACTATTGACCAGGAAACGGAGACCTATTATGACCACCGTAAAAACTACGATGGCAGTGTGATGAAGATTAATGAAAAACTCGTTTCTGTTCTCGATGAAAAACAACATGAAGCCCAGGCAATGTTCCCTCATTATTTTGAACGGTACAAAACAGATGGTGTTGAACATAATATGTACATAGGCGAGTCAATTGTTGAGGATTCTAGTTTTGATACCCTTTTCCTCAATAATCTTAGATTGTGGCAATTGCAGGTCATGTGTGAGATGGAGAATGCATACTACAATTTAAAACCCGACCTACCTGTAAAACTCGATGTTGCCTCGCTTATCCTTGTCTATAATTCGTCACTTTCCATACGGTTTAGAATGGATGAAAAAAGGTTCGACGTGGATGGAACCTATAATGCCCGGTATGAAGTGATCAAGAAAAGAATAGACAAGTCGTATATTAAAGGCACCAATGAACGTGTTACCCAAAGCGGGAAACTGGTTATTGTGTATTCTCAAAAATCCGATGAAATAGAATACCTCCGGTATATCAGATTCCTTAAGTCAAAGGGGTATTTTACAGATACTATCGAGATCGTTGAGTTAGAGGGCCTTCAGGGGGTATCCGGACTAAAGGCTATCAGAGCCGAGATTTTGTACACTACAGACAGCAAACCTAAGAAATCATATAATTATGAGGACCTTATGGAAGAATTAAAGGCTTAAGTTACTCCAAGATCAACGATCCTCTGGGGCCCAAAATATTTAAAGGCAATACCAAAAGCGATCACAGAGATTATAATGCCGATCATGAATATGGTATAGGTCCATCGAAGAAGCCTGTATTTTCGATTTAAAACCAACCCAAGAAAATATAGATCTTTAGTTAGTGAAGAATAGATATATTCTTTATCCTTCACTAATTCCATAATAGCCCATTCGAACTCGGCTAGTTTCATTTTGTGAAAATTACCGAAAAACAATAAATTCACTTTCTTGTTTTTTACATCCTCCGTTGTGAACTTGCCACTGGTTACATTGGGTCTTGTTGCCGCAACTGCTAGTACCATTGATGCTACCCCAAAAATGATAAAGATTATTGTTGGATAAATTAAATAGGCATTGGAAGGATTGTCCAATTTTGGGATTAAGTTAGATAAGGCCAGGGAAATAATAATAGCATTAACCGATAACAGAATATTCGCTTTTGTGTCGGCAATATCACTTAAGGTTAAATGGTTTTTAAGGGTAACCCTGAACAGCGTTTGAATACCTCTGTCCGGACTTTCATTTTTGTATTTGGCCTTTAGTGATTCTTTTTTGGCTATATCTTTTTCTGTTTTCTTTTCTTTAATGAGTCTGCGAAGATTCTTATCCTTTCCGGGTTGCCAATTTTTAATGGCATAATCCGTATAATAGCGATGTTCTGTGCGAAACATCTTCACGTTTTCATCAAGCCAGTCTTTGGTGGTATAGTTAGCGATACCTAATAAAGAAAGTTCTTCCCTGAGTAGCTCTGAAGTTTCCAAAAAACTTTTCTGCCCAAAATGTGAGCAGTCGGCATCTCTTATGATCTCCTCCAATTGAGAAGTAGGCTGGGTGTACCTTTGGGTAGCCATAATGCAATCTTCTACCCTTTGTATTAACTTGGTATCATAACCTATACCCAAAAGAAAATCTTTAGCAATAACACAGCTGTTTTTTTCGTGATTCTCTGAACCTTTGGTATACCCCGTATCGTGCAACCAGGCAGCTAAAAGAAGCACTTCTTTGTCCTTTTCATCCAGGCCATAGAAGTCTATTAATTCTTTAGTACTTTTAACGACCCGCTGCGTATGTCGTAAATTATGATATAGAAATTTAGGGTCTAATTCCCTGGATAACAAGTCAACTACAAAATGGTTAGTTTTCTCAACAATTCCCGACATATATTATATTTAAGGCTTACAAATTACAAAATTTTGACGTTGAACATGGTAAAACATTACACTCTTATATTACTTATTCTTTTGTTCACAAGCTGTGCTACATATAAGGCAAAATACGATGACTCCAACGGTACGGCAGATACATTGACGACCAAGGAAATCTCTCATACCTTTTATTTAATTGGGGACGCTGGGTTATCCCCAATGGGGGAATTGAATCCGGCCCTAAAGATCTTTAAACATAGACTAGAGCAGGCGAATAAAAATAGTACAGCCATTTTTTTGGGAGACAATATCTACCCCGCAGGATTACCTGATAAGGACGATTTTCCTGAAGCAAACTTACTTGCGAAGAATCATATCGATGCACAATTGGAGACCCTAAAAAATTATAAAGGGAAACCTGTATTTATTCCCGGCAATCACGATTGGTATAGCAAAGGGTTGAAAGGACTTGAACGCCAGCAAAATTATATAGAGAAGAAATTGGATAAAAAAAATGTCTTTTTACCCAAAGATGGTTGCCCCATTGAAGAGGTTGAGATTTCAGACGACGTTATTCTCGTCACCATTGATACAGAGTGGTATTTAACCAATTGGAATAAACATCCTACCATAAATGATAACTGTGAGATAAAAAGCAGGGAAAAATTCTTTGAAGAATTGGAAAGCATTATAAATAAGAATGCAGATAAGACCACCATTTTGGCGACGCATCATCCTATGTTCAGTTATGGATCTCATGGTGGCCAGTATTCTTTAAGACAACAACTATTTCCAACAAATGGCAGCTTTCCACTACCTGTATTGGGGACATTAATTAATGTGCTTCGCAATACCAGTGGGGCTTCAGTTGAGGATTTGCAAAACAAAAAATATGTTGAACTAAAGAAACGATTAGTTACCCTTGCCCAATATTCAGATAAAGTAATTTTCACTTCAGGCCATGAGCATACACTACAATATATCGTAGAAGAAAATACACCGCAGATCGTTAGTGGTTCCGGAGCTAAAAAGGGCGCAACCCGTTTATTGAACGGCTCCAAATTTTCAACCGGTGAGATGGGGTATGCAATGCTTGAGATTTATAAGGATGGGTCTTCAAGAGTGCGATATTACGGACTTGATGCAAATGACGACGAAAAGTTCCTGTTCACTTCAGAGGTCTTGCCTCCGGACAGAAAGGCGGTTATCTATAAATATGAAAATACGTTTCCTAAACGAACCAAAGCAGCTATCTATACAGAGGAGGAAGTAAATAAAAGTGGTCTGTTTAAAACCATTTGGGGCGAAAGGTATCGGAAATATTACGGTACCAAAGTAGAAGTACCTATGGTAAGGTTAGACACCTTATTTGGAGGTTTAACACCAGTGCGAAAAGGAGGGGGTCATCAATCAAAATCGCTTCGTCTGCGACACAAGAGCGGGAAAGAATATGTGATGCGTGCATTGCGCAAAAGTGCCGAACTATATCTACAGGCAATGGCATTTAAAGACCAGTATATCGTAGGGGATTTTGAAAATACCTATACCGAAGCAATACTCAGTGATTTTTATACCGGATCGCATCCTTATGCTCCTTTTACAATAGGGGTATTATCCGATGCGGTTGATATATTTCATACCAATCCAAAATTATACTATGTTCCGAAACAAGATGCCCTGGAAGAATTTAATGAATCTTTTGGAGATGAACTCTATATGATCGAGGAACATGTCTCTGATGGCCACGGAAACCTTGCCAGCTATGGATATGCCAATGAAATTGATAGCACTGACGATCTAATCAAAAATTTGCGTGAAGATGAAAAGTATTCGGTTGATAAGGTAACCTATGTCAGGGCACGGTTATTTGATATGCTTATTGGTGACTGGGACAGGCATTTAGATCAATGGCGCTGGGCTAAATTTGAGGATAGGGAAACAGGAGATATTACCTACAAACCCATTCCCAGAGATAGGGACCAGGCGTATTCCATTATGGGAGATGGCGCTTTAATGAATGTAGCCACTAGGATAATTCCAGGGCTGCGATTAATGGAAGGATTTAAAGAGGAAATACGCAGTGTGGAAGGATTTAACTCTTCCCCAAAAACCTATATCCTGGATATGGCATTACTTCCAGAAACACCTATGGAGCTGTGGGAAGAACAAGCAAGGATAATCCAAAATAACATCACAGCAGAAGTAATAGACAGGTCGTTTAATGATTTCCCAATAGAGGTCCGGGATGAAACCCTGGACAGGATTAAAAAAGTGCTGCTTGCAAGAAAAGACAATCTATTACAAACGGCGCGTATTTATTATAGCGTCATCAATAAATATGGGGTTGTGGTGGGCACTGACAAGGATGATTATTTTACAGTTGAAAGACTATCCAATGACAGAACAGAAGTAATTGGCCAGCGAATCAAGGATGGAGACAATGAAGATATATTCTTTAAGAAAACCTTCGATACGGAAACAACCAAAGAAATTTGGATCTATGGCCTGGATGATGATGATGTCTTTGATGTTAATGGAAAGAACAACATGACCCTAAGACTCATTGGTGGGCAGAACAATGACATTTATAAAATAGATCATGGCAAAAAAGTTCATATTTATGATTATAAGTCCAAGAAGAATGACTACTCGGAAGTACAAGGGGCTCGTGTTCATAAAACGGACAACTACGATACCAATACGTATCTCTTAAGTAATTTAAAGAACAATACCAATCAATTTATTCCAAGTATAGGGACCAACCCGGATGACGGGTTTCGCTTAGGGCTTTCTAATGTATATACTTATAATGGGTTTAGAAAAAATCCTTTTACACAACAACATACGGTGAATGCCGCTTTCTACTTTGCTACAAGTGGATTTGATATTGGGTATATAGGAGAGTTTGCTAACATTTTTGAGAATATAAATTTTGAAATAGAAGCAAAATTTACAAGCCCAAATTACAGTATCAATTTTTTTGGATTTGGTAACGAAACACCCAATTTTGATGATGATCTCGATTTGGATTATAACAGGGTTAAAATACAAAGTTTCTATGTGGTTCCTTCGTTGGTTTGGCGCGGAGAATTGGGAGCTAAATTTACAGCAGGTGTTTTGTATGAGGACCTTACGGTTGAAGAAACGCAAGACCGCTTTATAAATACATTTTATCAGGCTAATGACGAGGAAACCGGGAATAGTTTTATAGGGGCAAATGCCAAATACAGTTACCAAAACAGAGACAGTAACGCCTTTCCAACTTTAGGAATGGCTACACATCTAGAATTTGGATATAAAAAGAGTATACGCAATACAGATCAGGAATTTGGATATGTTATCCCCAGTTTGTCACTTGACCATAAATTAGTGTCAGATGGAAGGCTGGTTCTAGCCACCAAGTGGAAAGCACATTTTAATCTGGGAGACGATTTTGAGTTTTACCAGGCGGCAAGTATTGGAGCAAATGATGGGCTACGCGGATTCAGGAATCAGCGATTTACCGGCAAAACAGCTTTTTATCAAAATACGGATCTTCGATACAGTTTTAAGAAGCTAAAAACAGGGCTTTTGCCGACCACTATAGGATTTTATGGCGGATTCGATTACGGTCGTGTATGGTTGCCGAATGAAGATTCAGATACATGGCACAATTCTTACGGTGGGGGCCTTTTCTTTAACGGGTCGGACATTATTACGGCTACACTTTCCCTGTTTCAAAGTGACGATGGACCCAGGTTTGCTTTTGGTTTTGGCTTTGGGTTTTAATTATTTGACCCCCAGCGTTCCGTTTATTGGGGTAAAGTAAATGAATACAGGTTCCTGCCTGTTTTGCGTCTTTCTTCGTCCGATAACAGAATGGTTGAGTTATCTACAAAACACACAGCTTCCAATTGTGTACGTACTCCTAAATCTATGTAGGTTGCAGTTCCTTTGGTAAAATCGGTCATATTGAAATCGGTTATGATCCAAAGCGTGCCGTACCCTAAAAGGACTATTTTTTTTCCGTCTGGAGAAATGTCGGCGGCCGTAATCTCGCACGTCGCAGGGTCTGAACATGTTTTAAACCTGCCAATTAACTCAGCATTATAGGTGCCTTTTTTTGAGGGTACTTTATAGACTAAAGCTTCTCCAAGAAAGGGGGAGCTTCTATCTTTTGTAATGATGTAAAGTGAATCAAGATAATAAAACATGGCTTCTGCATCGAACTGTCTTTTGGCGGAGGCCGGCGGAAATCCTAACTGTTCAGGATATGTAAACTCAATTTTTTCGGCTTCTATTTTATCGCCTGGTTCTTGAAGTGGATTCGGTATTTTATAGATAATCAGATCTTTTCTGTCGTTATTATTGTTCCCAAAGTCTCCAATAAAAAGATTTCCTTTCTCATCCCTGGCAAGATCTTCCCAATCTTTGTTTTTGGCATTCTTCACCCTAAAATCCCTGAGGGATTTACCCTCGAAACTTACCTCATATATTTTGTCTTCATTCCCATTGTCTTCTATGAGCCATATTTTATTGGGCTCTAAGAAAACAATCCCGGAATTTTCGCTTAATTTTTTAGGGAGTTTGGTAATATAGGTTAGTTGTCCATAGTTAGAGCAGCTCATAAGAAGAACTACTAAAAACATACTAAGATATCGTACCATATTATTCCTTTAAAGGCATGAATATTTCTGCTTTCCAATTTAATTCATCAGATACCATGTTGGGATTATTATAGAAAATTTCCACAGGTAGACCGGTAACGGCTATATTATTTTTTTCGGCATAATCTAAAAGCGCATACCAGGCCCGGTCAGAGGTTATGTAGTTGCCATTATAAATTGCTTTTAGCGCCTTTTTCGCTGTCCGTTGGCCATACTTTAATTCAGGGTGCTTGGGCAAACTATCAGATTTTATGATTGGATAGCAAAAATTATATTCAATGCTGTCATTTACTAGATCCCATTGGGTGATCTCGATAAAAGGCTTCCCATTTAATTGTGCCCCGTTATTCACCAAATAAGGATCAAGTAACGGAAAGTTTTTCATCATGGCTCCTGCCTTTCCAAACTGGGATGTTTTAACTGCAATATAGGCGTAATACGTGGCGTCTATTGTATCCTCACCAACCACTTTTACGCGGATGTTCTTTAAGTGTTCGTGCAACTTTTCATTAAAATCTGAGAGCGTATTTTTGGTTCGCTTTTCAAAATCGGTCTCCGTAAAAGGAATCTTGATCTTGTTGATTAAACTATGTGAGCTGTCCTTGGCAAAGATTTTTATTTTAGAAACAGAGTCGTTAACCTCACTAATGTCCCATTCATAAATATGGGTAGAGTCATTAAAGTGTAAGACCTGACTAAGATGTTGTAAGTTGTCAGTGGTGCTAAGTTCAGTACTGTCTAGAGTAGAATCCCATAATTTAATGGTTTGATTAATGGTGCCTGCATTTGCTTTTGCCTGGATGGTCACCAAATAATCATGGGGATACACAAAAAGATACCATACAATCCCACCAATAACGAGAATTGCCAGGAAAATATAAAGCTTCTTCATGATATTATTGTTTTGCGGTCAGCCTGGATTTATCCTCCATACTAAGATGCTCTACTACAAATTTTCCTAAATCCCTTCCTTGTTTAACACCAATGTCTACTGCCGTCCGGTAATGAATACCGCCATACATCCTGCTGATAGCGGCTTCATCCGCTGCCTGATTAAAGGATGTAAATTTTCGAATCGGCAGCCCGTATGCGATTTCTGTATCATCGTCAAACGAAAAATTATCACCAAAGATATCCGTTAAGGCCGTCGATGCAGCACCAGAAACTACACTGTGGCCACTTGTATATTCAGGAAATGGAGGCGTTTGTAGTATGGGTTTCCAATTGTCATCGAAATGTTCATTGATCAGTGTCTCCGGCCGAATCAGATTACTTCGGTATTTTTCATCCCAACAACTGATAAAGGCATCTGCAATGGCGATGGAAGTCTTGGTATAGGCATACACTGTCTTGTCAAAATCACTATCCGTTTTTTTACAGGCAATCTTTGTAATACCTATCCAATGTGCACCTGGTGTTATTTTTTTTGTAGCAAACATCAAATGTCCCCTGGTAACGGATACATACGGATTGCAATCCCAAAATTGAGCTATTTCTATTTCTTCAGAACTGTCTCCTTCTTCTGTGATCTTCAAGCTAATATCATATACTTCCTTTACTTCTTTGTAGAACTCAGATCCCTCTTCCATCGAAAAAGGCGGCGGCGGGGTTGGCTTAAACTGGGCGGCGGAATCTATCACGAACGGGCGTATCTTACTCCAGTGCGGTTCAATACCTGGCATATACGATGGCGGAGTGGGTTGCCATCTGGATGGGTCGTCTGTGTTTACCGTAAATTTGGGCATGGTTCGCGTTTGTTTGTAATTGTCCTTATCCATCCAATTACTTATATGTTCAGCAACCAATAAACCATATTCCCTGGAGGCTTCGAATTCCTGCTCATTCGTGGAGGCCCATATTGTGTATAAACTATCTCTGAACGCTTCCATTTTATCCTCACTAAAAATTAATCGGCGGCTTACGTCCATATGAGCTATAAGGGCAGCCAATTGTGTGTTTACAGCTTTTGAAGTATCAGGATCCGGAATGGGAGTTAACTGCCGTACCTGACCTGCCAGGGATTTGTATTTCTCATTATTCTGAGCGATTATTTCATAGGCCGCAATATTTGGATATGCGTAGATCCTGCTGGCCACCGGGGGTGAAAAAATGTCATGAATCATAATTTCAGTAACCTTATCTATCGCATTGTGCAACTCATTCGGAGAAATAACTAAGGGTACTTCCTCTTTCTTGCAACTACTGATTGTCACAAATACCAACAACACGGCAATTTTCTTCATCATTTGTCAATTTTGTTTATCAATTGATATAACTGGACTTTTTCATCATTAAAAGTCGCTATTAAATAGGGTTGGTTATTAAAATGTATAATATTGAGATGTCTGATCGATTTTTGTGTAAAATCCAATCCCAATTGATCGCCCAAAATTACATCATTTTTACTTTTAATCATAGCACCGGCGAATGATCCCAAACGTCCATGATACGGTTTTACTCCAAAATAATTACCAGCTGCCAGCACCTCTTCAGATCCGTCATTGTCAAAATCGTATCGAAGGAAGGTCATAATGGGGGCAATTTGAAGATCCATGGAAAAGGGTTTAAAGCTGAATTTCCCATTCGTATTTTCCAAGTATCCAGAACGTAATTCACTTACCTCAAATACGATTGCTTTTTCTAGGTCCTTTTTCGTGAGTATCCCTTCTATCGGTTTCCCGGCAAAATCCTTGTAGGCAGTAAATTTTTTCCTAAGGCTAATTAATTGATCTGCCAATCCCTTTAATCCTTCTATGGGGTAGTAATCTCCCTCTTTTTCAATGGTTACAATAGTTTCAGTATTTCCATTATCGTCAAAATCGGCGTAGTACATTTTCATGGGAGACTTCCGGGAGGCTTTAAATTTTGTATTCTGGCCCCAGTTACCCAGCAGGTAATCTGTATCCCCATCGGCGTCGATATCGAAAGGAACAACACTTTGCCATAACCCATCTAGAGCTTCAAGTTTTTTATCTTCCTTTAGTAAGGTGCCATTCGTATTCTGAAAAAAGGAAGGAGTCATCCATTCGCCTACAACGATCAGATCCAGCGAACCGTCCCCATTATAATCGTCCCAAATGGCATCGGTAACCATGCCTATATATAGCAGGTCCTTATTCTCGACACGTTCAAAGGTCCCGTTATTGTTCTGAAGAATATAGGATTCAGGGATCTTTCCAAAATCATTGGTGATCATTTGATTTCCAACAAAAAGATCCATATCTCCATCAGAATCATAGTCTGCCGGGGCCAGTACGGAGGTATTTTGAAAGGCCTCCGGCAGCTTCTCCAAAATAAATGTTGTATCCCTATAAAGGTAATAACTGTCTAAAAGCGGTGGCATTTCATTATAGAAATCGGCACCACCTGAGCCAACAAAAAGATCATTTTTACCATCGGTATTAAAATCTGCAATAACCGCTACTACATCTTCTTTTATGGAGTCTTTTTTAAATTCCGGAATGATTTTTTCTCTGAATCCTTCGGTAGTTTGAACATATAATTTGGATGGTAAGAACTTGGAACCTCCAAAAAATACATCTTCGCTTCCGTCATTATCCAGATCGCCAATAGCAACGGCTGGCCCCCGATCGGAGAATTCATAAGGAATCAGTTTCTGTCGATTGAAATCAAAATAAGGGTCTTCTTTGTGAACAAAATTGATACCCAGGTTATCATCTATCTTTTTGAAGTACTCTTTTTTGATATTCCGGAACCAGGGATAGGTAGCAGGTACTTCATTTTCTTGTTTTATTTCAATGGTTTGGTTTACCGCAATATCTCTTAATAACTGAGTGCTTCTATCGGGCCAAATAATACGCAGCGAATCTACATTTGTTTCCTTTCCATACCCAAAATGTACTATGGGTTCTGAAGAAGATTGAAAACCTCTTATGGTATACAATTCCTTAAATTGAAGGCTACCCTTATGATACGATAGTATTTTGGAACCAATGCCATAGGGATTCATCCCCGGGAATTTCAATTTTATTTTTAGATAATTTTTGTCGCTATTGGTCTTGTTTATGTAAAGGGTGGCACTACTGTTTATGTTATTGGTAACAATATCCAGATCACCATCGTTATCCAAATCGCCTATAGCAGTAGCACCCGAGATCAATGTGTCTTGTTTAATCCATTCTTTGGACTTATCTATAAATCGAAGGCTGTCAGTGCCTTTAAAAATGTAATTGGGGATATTACCCGAAGGCATCATATTTAACGCCTGCTGGTCTACTAATTTGGTATTATTTAGTTTCTTTTTGATCTGTTCATTTGAGGCGAAATTGATAAAATCCAGATCATTGGGTCGTTTTGGGATACCATTTGAAATAAAGATATCCTGTTCGCCATCCTGATTAAAATCAGCAAAAAGTGAGCTCCAGCTCCAATCAGTAGCAGCAATTCCACTAAACAGTGCTGTTTCTTTAAACTTGCCACCGGGCTGATTAATTTGAAGCATGTTACGGGCATACTGATAGTGGTAACCAAATTGGTCTATTTTTAGTTTTTGTACCTGTACGTCCTCGTCCCCTTCAGAAGATTTTAGCACAGTTTCGTTCTCAGGAAGCATATCCAGCGATAAAATATCAGGCCAGCCGTCATGATTTATA
>Ga0316201_10000627_pt1 | contig 20944 bp, 22 predicted proteins | sample CS6wburrow_MG_FD_204516 | JGI IMG/M metagenome (GOLD analysis project Ga0316201, IMG submission 204516) | Coastal sediment microbial communities from Delaware Bay, Delaware, United States - CS-6 worm burrow | ecosystem: Environmental > Aquatic > Marine > Coastal > Sediment | place: USA... | reverse complement strand
AAAAATGTTTTCAAGCTAACTCTCCATAATGGTCGTGGCCATGATGTACGTGGCCATGATGTACGTCGCTATCATTCGCGTTGCCAGTCGCCGGATTTTCCGCCGGATTTTGTCAGTAATCGAACCTGTTCGATCACCATACCGCGGTCCATCGCCTTGCACATATCATAAACCGTAAGCAGGCACACCTGCACCGCGGTAAGCGCTTCCATTTCGACACCCGTCACGCCCTGTGTCTCGACCGTAACGCGGCAGATGACCGCGCCCTGTTCGACATCAGGATTCAGCGCAATATCCACATGACTGAGTGAAATCGGATGACACAATGGGATCAGCTCGGCGGTTTTTTTGCTGGCCATGATGCCTGCTACACGTGCCACCGCGAGCACATCGCCTTTCTTGTGACTGTGCGAGACCAGGGTATCGAGGGTGTGCGCCTGCATCGTGATCCGGCCTTCGGCCACGGCACGACGCCGGGTGGATGATTTATCGCCAACGTCGACCATATGGACTTCGCCGCGCGGGTTAAGGTGGTTGAGGTCATCTGACATAAGGCTCGCGATCTCGGGGCTGGTTTTGAACAAGCAGCATAGCAAGCCCGTTGCAGGCAATAAAGCCCACGTTGTTGATGCCAACAGGTTTTAAACAAAAACGGCCCCGATGTCGGGGCCGTTTTATCAGTGCAGATAGCTGAACAATCAGAATTCGCGTTTGGCGGCATCAATCTTGATTTCAACACGACGGTTTTTGGCGCGGCCATCGCGGGTGTTGTTGTCCGCAATCGGGCGACCCTCACCGTATCCAGTGGTTTTAATTACCTTGGCGTCAACTCCGTTAGCAATCAGTTCAGCTTTCACGGCTTTCGCGCGTTTTTCTGATAATTGCTGGTTGAACGAGGCAGCACCGCGGTCGTCAGTATGACCCTCGACGATCACCTGCTTGATGTTTTCACCCTTGAACTTGCCGAGCAGATCTGCGACAGCGGTCTTACCCGCCGGACTCAGTGTGCTGCCTCCCAGCTCGAATGATGCACCCGAGGCCAGGCTTAGTTCGCGATAACGCGGTGTCGGCGAGGTTTTAACAGGCATCGCCTGCTTGGTTACTGGCGCAGGTGTTGCAGCCTTAACCGGCGCAGCTGCAGCTTTTGCAGGTTTGGTTGAGGCGCCATCAGCGCTACATTCATCACCCGATTTCCAGTTACTGGTGTGCAGGCAGGTTCCGCTACCGTCTTTTACAACGCTACCGGCACTGTCCAGCCAGACGCTATCTGTGTGCGCACTGGCAGACGTAGCAACCAGGCCCAGCGCTGAAACCAGTAATGTTTTTTGTATAATGTTCATATGTTCTCCTGTAGGACTTTTATGCCACTATTCAGCGTGGCCTGTATGTTGTGCGGGCGATTATACAGCACGCCAGCGCGCATTCACTTATATTACTGAATAATGACCGCAATAATTGTTAACAAGTGTGTCAGGTATTTATGGCCACATCGGGGTAAGCTACGTGTATGAGTATCAAGGTTAAGTTTTTTGCCAGCCTGCGCGAGAAGCTCGGGACCGACAGCGTCGAGATTGAAGACATCGCGGTCAGCACGGTGCGCGAAGCATGGCAACAGGCCACACACCAGAACGAGATTCCGGCTAACACCTTGTGTGCAATCAACATGTATTACGCAAAGCTGGATGATGCGGTGCACGACGGTGATGAAGTTGCGTTCTTCCCGCCAGTCACCGGAGGCTGACATGCCCGCCCGAATCATTGATCACCGTTTCAACCCATGGCAATCACTTGCGGCGCATGAGACGACGCTGAGTGCAGGGAGTTTCGGCGGCTGCGCAAATTTTGTCGGCAGCATGCGTGATTTCAACGCCGGCGATAAAGTCAGCCAGATGACACTGGAACATTACCCGGCGATGACACAACAGTATCTTGACGCATTATGCGCGGACGCGATTAGTCAATGGTCACTGGTGGATGGCCTGATTGTGCATCGCGTCGGCCTGATCACGCCCGGTGAATCGATTGTACTGACGGCGACCTGGGCGGCGCACCGCGAAGCGGCGTTTGCCGCCTGCCGGTACATGATGGAAGAACTGAAATCGAACGCGCCGTTCTGGAAAAAAGAAATCACTGGCAGCGGCGAGCGGTGGGTGCACGATGCACCCACCACCAGTGAACCGCCTACTGAATCAAAATAAACAGCGCTGTTCTGCCGCGCTGCACATTCAACAGGATCTGTTTGTCAGCACTGCCGAGTATCTTGCGCAGCTCTTCGATATTTTTCACCGCGCGCCGATTAACTGAAAGAATAATATCGCCTTCGCGCAGGCGTGCGTTCCAGGCAGCACTGCCGCGCTCGACCTTGGTCACTTCCAGGTACACCTGGCCGTCTTTTTCAGTCTGCTCGATGGTGGCACCGGCGAGGCGTTGATTCAGTCGATCACCTTCTACGCTTTGCGCATCAGCATCCTGTATGGTCGCTTTAAGCGTAAGTTCTTTATTGTCGCGTATTACCTTGACCTTCATGGTTTCACCCACGCGCAGCATGCCCACGATATTACGCATCGCCGAAGCGCTCTTCACCGGAACACCGTCGATGCTGAGCACCACGTCACCGGCTTTCAGCCCGGCTTTTTCGGCGGCTGATTTTTCAATCACCTGTGAAATCACCACGCCCTGGTGCAGGTCGAGACCAAACGCATTGGCCAGGTCGGGGGTGAGGTTTTGCATCACCACGCCCAGCATGCCACGTCGGACTTCACCAAATTCGATCAGCTGGTCGACAATCTGGCGCACCATGTTAATGGGTATCGCAAAACCGATGCCGACATTGCCCGCGCCTCCGGCAGCAATAATGGCGGTGTTCAAACCGATCAGTTCGCCGCGCAGGTTAACCAGCGCACCGCCGGAATTACCCGGATTAATCGATGCATCGGTCTGGATGAAATTTTCGTAACCCTCAATACCAAGACCGGTACGGCCGAGTGCACTGATAATGCCCGAGGTCACGGTCTGGCCGAGGCCAAAGGGATTGCCAACAGCCACCACGAAATCACCGACGCGTAGCTCATCTGAATCGGCAAACGGCAGCGCATCAAGATCATTGCCTTCCACCTTGACGACGGCCACGTCAGCTTCAGGATCCGAGCCCACCACCTTGGCTTCATACTGCTTGCCATTGTGCAGGGTGATGGTGATTTCATCAGCGCCTTCGACGACATGATGGTTGGTGACGATGTAGCCTTCATCCTTGTCGATGACGACACCGGACCCCAGGCTCTTGGTTTCCTTGCGCTGCGGTTCCATGCCACGGAAAAAATACTGGAACAGCGGGTCGCTCTGCATCGGATGGTCTTGCACATCGATATGGCCCCGGGTGGCGATATTGACCACCGCGGGCACGACCTTTTCGACCATGGGCGCGAGGCTCGGCAGGTCGCTGCCATTCACGGCCACTGGCAGGGTGGCGCTCGCGGTGCCACTGAACAGCATCAACGCCAGCGACACTGGCAACAGAATTCGATTCAACAGATTAGGGCCCTGCGGGTGTTTGAGTATCATGTCATCTCCAGATTCTTAATGTGCGCAACAGTCCGGTTGACTGGCACGGCCGTGGAAAGTTCGAAAGCAGTATAGCAGCCCCCATAGCCCGGGAACTGTCGGTTGAAGTTGAAGTCATACTGCGCAGCTGCTATGTTCTCGAACTCTAAAATTACCATATATGGACCAGACCCAATGAAATCAAGCCACCTTCTGGCAATCGCCCTGCTCGCCCCTCTCGCCGGCTGCCTCGATAAAGCTGATGAACCAACCGCCATCAAGCTGGAAAGCCTTGAAACCAGGGCCAGCTACAGCTTTGGTGTGGACTTTGCGACCCGCCTGAATCAACAGAACATCACACTCGATACTGACGCCCTGGTACAGGGCATCCGCGACGGTAGCGCAGGCGCAGAAACCCTGCTCAGCGCTGACGACATGAGCACCGCGCGCACAGAATACCTGACCCAGTTGCGTGATGAGCTGGTAGCCAAGCAGAACACCGAAGCTGAAAAAAACCTGGCCGCCGGCAAAGCCTTCCTGGCTGAAAATGCGAAAAAAGAAGGCGTCGTCACCACCGACAGCGGCTTACAGTACAAAATTATTGAAGCCGGCAGCGGCGCATCACCCACCGCGGACGACACCGTGGTCACCCACTACCGCGGCACCGTGATCGATGGCAGCCAGTTTGACAGCTCGTATGATCGCGGCACACCCGCCACCTTCCCGGTCAAAGGTGTTATCAAGGGCTGGACCGAAGCTTTGCAACTCATGAAAGTCGGCGCCAAGTGGCAGTTGTTTGTACCGTCCGAACTCGCGTATGGCGCCACCAAGCGCAGCGAAGAAATTCAGCCAAACTCGACGCTGATTTTTGATATTGAATTACTGGAAATTAAGCCGAAAGAATAAAACTGCATTGAAGCGAGGCCATGGACTGCAACGCATTACATATTAATTATCCACAGATGAACGCAGATAAACACGGATAAAATTTTTCTTGTTTGGCTGTGCAATGCACAGCCATGATACCGGCAAGTTACACAATACCTGGTTTACCATATTATCTGTGTTCATCTGTGGACATAATTTCTTGTCCTGCACCTTACTCAATGTTCTGCACCTGTTCGCGCATTTGTTCGATTAACACCTTGAGTTCTACCGATACCTGGGTGGTACGAATATCGGCTGATTTTGAACCCAGGGTATTGGCTTCGCGGTTTAGCTCCTGCATTAAAAAATCCAGCCGCCTTCCCACAGCTTCATCTCGCTCCAGCACATGACAGATTTCCTTGATGTGACATTCCAGTCGGTCGATCTCTTCATCCACATCCATTTTCTGCGCAATATAAACCAGCTCCTGTTCGAGTCGATCCATATCGGCATCGGCTTTTAGATCCGCCAGACGCGCCTGCAATTTTTCGCGGTGCAGCTGCCGAATCTCGGGCAGTTGCGTGCGCACCTGTGCAACCTGGTCCTGCATGCCCTTGCAACGCTGCATAACCAGTTCATGTAACCGTTCACCTTCGCGTTCACGGTTTTCAACCAGTTCTTTGAGTGCGCATTCGAGCAATTCAACGCTGGCGTCCAGCACCGGTTTCATATCCAGCGCGGTCTCCTTGACGATACCTGGCCATTGAAGAATTTCCACGGCGTTGATTTCAGACGGCTGGTGCAGAAAATCATTGATGCGCTGACAGGCCTTGATCAGTGACTTGGCGAATACGTCATTTATTTCGATACCATTTTCAATGGCTATCTCGGGTTTGAAGCGCAATCCACCTTCAAGCTTACCGCGGCCCAGGTGTGAATTGATCAGTTCGCGGTAGCGGTTTTCATAACTGCGCATTTCATCAGGCATGCGCAAATTGATATCAAGATAACGGTGATTAACCGTGCGCAGTTCCCAGGTGAGGGTACCGTAACTGTGTTTGGACTGGCAACGCGCGAAACCGGTCATGCTTTTTATCATGCAGTGTTCTCCTCGATGTTCATCATGAACTGGCCTCCAGCGGCTTTGGGCATTCTAGCAGCTATCAGCGCCAGACAGGCAAGGCGCCAGCCATGTATAATGCGCGGCGAATAATGAGGAGCACACTATGAGACCAAGCAACCGCGCCGCTGACGAAATGCGCAAGGTAATTATTACCCGAAACTACACCAAGCACGCCGAAGGTTCGGTGCTGGTTGAATTTGGCGACACAAAAGTCATCTGCACGGCCTCGGTCGAAGACCGGGTTCCCGGATTTTTACGCGGCAAGGGCCAGGGCTGGGTCACCGCTGAATATGGCATGTTGCCGCGCTCGACCGGCAGCCGCATGGGCCGCGAAGCCTCCAAAGGCCGACAGGGCGGACGCACCATGGAAATCCAGCGCCTGATCGGCCGCTCACTGCGCGCCGGCATCGACATGGAAGCCCTCGGCGAAAACACTATCAGCATCGATTGTGATGTCATCCAGGCCGATGGCGGCACCCGCACCGCCAGCATTACCGGTGCCTGGGTCGCCCTGCACGATGCAATCCAGTACATGATGAAGAAGCGGCTGGTGAAAAAAAATCCGTTGTACCACCAGGTCGGCTCGGTTTCTGTCGGCATTTTCAATGGCACCCCGGTACTGGATCTCGACTACGCCGAAGACTCCAATGCCGAAACCGACATGAACGTGGTGATGAACAGCAACAATGCGTTCATCGAAGTTCAGGGCACGGCCGAAGGCCACGCCTTCAGTGCCGAAGAACTCAATGCCATGCTGGCGCTGGCGCAAAGCGGCATCAAGCAACTTTTCGCTGCACAGCTTGCAGCCATCGAAGACTGACGCAGGTATTTCACATGCATGATCACTTCAGAAAAATTGTGCTCGCCAGCGGCAACGCCGGCAAGGTACGCGAAATAAACGAGTTGTTCAGCAGCAGCGGCATCGAAGTGATACCGCAGTCAGAATATGATGTGCCGGATGTGCCGGAAACCGGCACCACGTTCGTCGAGAACGCCATCATCAAGGCTCGCCATGCAGCAGAACTCACCGGCCTTCCCGCTATTGCGGATGACTCCGGTATTGAAGTGGATATCCTCGACCACCGTCCCGGTGTTTATTCAGCACGCTATGCGGGTGAACATGCCTCCGACTACGATAACAACAGTAAAATGCTGGCAGAACTCAAGGGTCTACCAGATCCAGAGCGCACAGCGCGTTACCACTGCGTACTGGTATTCATGCGCAGCGCCACCGACCCGGCGCCAATCATTACTCAGGGCAGCTGGGAAGGCTCTATTCTGCAGGAACCGCGCGGCGAAGGCGGCTTTGGTTATGACCCGATATTTTTTGTGCCGACACATAACTGTTCGGGTGGCGAATTACCGCTGGAGGTGAAAAACACCATCAGTCATCGCGCCCATGCACTCGAAGCCATGCTTGATGAATTCAGACACCATCGCTACATCGACGACTGAACCAGGCAGCGTTCTGTTATGCAGCGAAATCGATTCGACTTCGTTGCAAACACTACTGGCACAGTACGCAATAGAGCTGCACCAGACACCTGCCAGGGAAAATATTCCCGGCAGTTTCTGGCAGGATGCTGAAGCAGGCCTGATCGCGAATCGATTATATGTGCGCGACGACACGCCTGTACATTCTGCATTGCACGAAGCATGCCATTATATATGCATGGACCAGAAACGCCGCACGCAACTTCACACCAATGCCGGCGGTGGTTACGCAGAAGAAGATGCCGTCTGCTATTTGCAAATTTTGCTCGCCGAGAAAATCCCGCAAATGTTACACAAAAGAATGCTTCGCGATATGGATGCCTGGGGATACTCATTCCGCCTGGGATCCGCGCAGGCATGGTTTGAAGACGATGCCGAAGATGCGCAACAATGGCTAATAACACACCATATTATCGATGCCAGCAATAAGCCGACCGGCAAACTTCGAATCGATTGAACTTGGCAACATATCTCCTATACTGACCAGAACGCCAATAATAAACACCACGGGGATTCACTATGGACAGTTCACAGGGCAGTCGCACACTACAATTTGAGTTTTATGGCACTGCCGGTGAATATTTCAAAATCTGGATCGTCAATATAGCCTTATCAATTCTCACTCTCGGCATTTACTCGGCCTGGGCCAAAGTACGCACTCGCCGCTATTTTTACAGTAATACTTCGCTGGACAATTCACGCTTCGATTACCTCGCCGACCCATTGGCGATTCTCAAGGGACGCATGATCGTGTTTGCGGTCATCCTGGCCTATGTTGTTTCGGTGCAATATATACCGCCGATCGAGTTTGCATTTATCCTGCTCTACCTGGTCGCACTGCCGTGGATGATAGTCAAATCCATGCAGTTCAATACACGCAATACCTCGTACCGTAATGTTCGTTTTAATTTCGACGGCAGCCTCAAGGAAGCCGTGTTAATTTTTGTTGGACTGTCTATCCTGGTGCCTTTTACCCTCGGCCTGATTCTTCCCTATGTTATCAAACGTTACAAGCAGTACATGGTAGCCAACAGCATGTTCGGGACGACACATTTTAATTTTGATGCAGCCACTAAAAGTTTTTACTGGATCTATATAAAAGCATTTATAGTTCCCATCATTATAATTGCTATTCTTGCCGCATTAGCCATACCGGCATATAACTCTTATATCGAGAAGGCAAAAATGATGCAGCAATCACCACCAGCAGAAACACAACTCGATTCACAGCAGTTACCTGAGAGCCAGGCGGATATATGGAACCAGCCAGAGCTAATGAACGACAACTACAACCTGCCGGATCAGTGGCAACAACCAGATGACATTCAGGCGATGCCGGAAAACTGGCCGCAGGACTGGCCGCAACAGGGCGATATGTCGCAACCGCCGCATGAGTTAAACCTGCTGGAATTGATTCCGACTGTGATTATTATGGCATTGTACCTGCTGCTCGGCGTCTATATTCAAACCCGCACATCAAACCTGGTCATCTGCGGTAGTTATATTCGCGCGCATAGATTGCAAAGTACTTTGCGTGTGCGCGATATGTTTGCGCTCTACCTGACCAACATTATTGCTATTTTAATCAGCCTTGGCCTGTTGATCCCCTGGGCCAAAATACGTGTTGCACGTTATCGCTATGCACACACGGCACTGATCGCCAGCGGCAGCATCGATAACTTTATTGCCGGCGAAATTGAAAACGTAAAAGCCACTGGCGGCGAGTTTACCGATGCCTTCGATGTTGATCTTGGTTTTTAATACTATAAGCGCATGATAGTTCCAACGGGTAAAATACTGCCGTGAGAACTCGCGCCATTTATCATGACGGCAAATCCTCGGCCACCGAGAATGTCGAACTCGACTTTAATGCAGACGGCAGTATTTATTTGTTGAGCAAGGACGCTCGCAAAGCATATGCACTGTCAGACGTCAGTTTCAGTTCTCGCCTGGGCAATACACCGCGACTGCTCAATTTTCCCGACGGTGCAAGCTGCCACATTGACAACAACGATGTTGTCGATGCTTTTTTAAAACAGCACAAAACAAACATCATTGCCCACTGGCTGCACATCCTCGAAAGCCATATCGGCTACGTGTTATTTGCAGTCGCCTTCACCGCGATGTTTACCTGGGGCATGATTGTGCATGGCATCCCCTACTTCGCTACCCAGCTGGCATATAACCTGCCCGAAAGCGTCGAACGTTCACTCGGTAACGGCACCCTCGAAGCCCTGGATAAAACCCTGTTCTCACCGACGACACTCGATGAGACCACTCGCCATCGCCTGCAACAACGTTTCGCTGAAATGAAGCAGCAAATAAATCACAACAGCGCCTACGAGATGACCTTCAGACACGGCGGAAAAATCGGCGCTAATGCGTTTGCATTACCGTCAGGCATTATTGTTGTTACCGATGAACTGGTCGAAGCCAGTAATAACGATGATGAAGTGATTTCAATCCTGGCGCATGAAATCGGCCACCTGGTGCATCGCCATTCGATCCGCATGGTGATGCAAAACTCGGCCGTTGCCGTGCTGGTGGCCACCATTACCGGTGACCCGTTCTCAACTTCATCGTTGATCGTTGCTTTACCGACCATACTGGTGAATTCAAAATACTCACGCGAGTTCGAAATCGAGGCGGATGATTTTGCCTACCAGTACCTGGTCGACAACAACATGGATACCGAAATCTTCGCCAACATCCTGGAACGCATCGCCGGCGGTGACCGTGAATCCGGTTTTGATAACTACCTGTCATCACATCCTGGCACCACCGAACGCCTGATGCGATTCAAAAATAAATAATCCAGGCAACAAAAAAGCCCTCCGAAGAGGGCTTTCACTTCTCACACAAACTTGTGTTATGGCGCGACCAGTAAACTCGAGTTACTGACTACAACGCTTCCTGTTGCAAAGAAGGTTCCCGCATCAGTCTGCATCGCAGTGGTGACATCAAGACTAGACGCTGGTGACAGTAAAGAGCCGTGGTCGCCTGCATTGAACCGCATCAGCGCTTTCGGATTCGGCCCTGCAAGGGTCCCAGCAGCAATTTGAGTCAAGCCAAGGCCAGGGTTCGAAACATCAGCATCAACACCCACCAGCGGATCGGTACCAGACAATGGCCCCGGAATCGTTCCTGAAGTGTCATTACCGTCAGGCACCCTGTTGGGTACGACCAGGTCAGATGGATTACCACCGCCACCTACCACTTCATAAAACAGGATACCCGTATTGGCAGCTGCGGCTGCAGTATGGTTGATCGGATCACCCGAGTCGATCGCTGTCTGCGCGGCGCCGAGGAATGATTCGAAGTCTGACGATCCCTTAAGCACACCGTTGGTAGCAAGACCCGCGGCTATGGTCGGACCAAAGCTGGCAGAACCATCGAGCAGCTTGGCGATGCCACCGCCCGACATCGCAATGACCGAGTCTTCAACGCCCTGGGTATCAATTGCGAGGAACGTCAGACCAATGATGCCACCCAGTGAATGACCGAGAAAACGTACATTCGCCTGACCCGATGCAAGATTACCACCGGCAGTCGCACCGTTGTAATCGATTGCAGCCAGCGAGAACCTCAGCGCCACCAGGTCGGCAACCGCCTGGCGTATGTTGTCCCTCGAGTTCAGCAAGTTGGTTAAATTCACAAAGTGCCGGCCGGATGTATCGGTGACATTATCCGGCACTTCTGCGGTGATGTTGCCGTCTGCATCCTGGGTGACAAGATCCAGATCGAAGGTACGTTCAGTGGTACCACCCAGTGCATAAAAACCTTCCGTGCCATCGGTTTCATTGCCGGTAATTCCGTGCATGGGTAAATCAATCGCGATCACGGCAAAGCCGGCCGCCGCCATCGAATCAGCAATCGCCAGCATGGTGCCGCGGTTGGTGGTAATGCCGTGCTGGTAAATCACCACAGGACATGCACCAGTACAACCGCCCGCCGGGGTCGATAGCAATAATGGAATGGTCTGGTCTGACGTTTTCACCGGGCTTAGATTAGCGGTCTGCCACGCTAGATTGGTATCACCCGCGCCTTTCCAGAAAGAGCCCAGCGGTGTCGGATCATTTACACCTGAAGCAGCCGTTAAATAATACGGCACCGTTAGGCTACCCGCATAAATATCAGCAGTGACGTCCGGAACAGCAATAGGCCCGCCAGGGAAAATCGTGGCCACGGGCGCCGCAGCAATCACGTCAGTTTCAACCTGTGACAACACATCAGTCGTTGATTGCGTGGTAAAGCTCCAGCTGATGGTAATGTCAGCCGTGGTCAATGCCGGCGCAGCATTGGCAGCCGCTGTTGCTTCTCCGGTTGATACCAGCTGGCGCAGGCCTTCAAGACTGGCCAGGTCTTCATCACTGAAACTGTTCAATGCTTGTGGCAGAACAGCGGCACGCGGTCCACTCGGCAGGGTGTAATAAACACCATTCGGTCCCGGCGCTTTCGCCAGCGCGTAGGTCGTCGATGAATTCATCGGGTTGCCTTTAGTACTCAGCAAGCCTTTGGTGACCACCACCTGGTAACTGGTCTTCGGTTTCAGCGGCCGCAGCGGCACAATCGCCAGGTCCGCAGGATTAATAGATGAGACCGATGCAATATAATCCACACCGAACATAAGTTCGGCAGTATGCGCAACCACTGCACCTTGCGCAGTCGTCACCTCAAACACTCTCACGCTCGAAGCCGTGACACTTGCCGGATCAATCGGTCCGACAAAGCTGGTACTAAAGGGTGCGATGGTCGAAAAACCATCCACGCCATTCAGTGCCACCTGTGGATCGGAAAGGTCTGCCGGATCGTCAACGGGTATATTCAACGTGCCATCCATACTGTCCTGGAACAGCAGGTCATTTGGGAACGGGATCACCCCGTTGCTCGGATCAAATATGCTGGAGTTGCCGGTATCAATATTATTTTGCAATGATTCGCCAGGCTCGGACTCGCATGCTGCCAGCACACCAGTCGCCAGCAACGCAATTAACAGGTTAGTAGTTTTCATGTGTATCTCCTACTTAGTAGTTCCAGCTGAGCTGGGCGCTGAGGATGTCGACTGCGGCTTCATAGGTACCATTCAAGGTCGCCGCCAGCGTTGGAATGCTGCTTTCGAATGTATTATTGATCTGGGTATCACTCACGAACAGGTGCGAATAACCCACATCAATCGAAATTTCTTTATTGACTACGTAACCAAAACCAAGTGAGACCCAGCGTCTTGAATTACCCGGAATACGCGGGGTTCTACGCTCAGCGCTTGGCACCGGGGTTTCATCATAAGCGATACCGGCGCGCAGTGTCAGCGCATCGCTGTACTGGTAATCTGCACCGACTGATAGACGCAGACTGTTTTTCCAGTCTTCAGTAGTCACTGAATCCGGCTGGAAAGGATTGTCGTAAACAATGCGCAATTCATTGAACACACTCCAGCCTGTCCAGGTGATGTCTGCGAGCCAGGTGTATTTATCCTGCTCACTCGCAAGACTCAGTGACAAACTATCGGGCAAAGTGACCGATGCAGAAACACCGGTATCGACAAACAGCCCGTTCGCCAGCACAAAGCCGCCGGCACCCGGTACGGTAAAGTCTGCATCACCATCCACATCCAGCGTAACGCGTGAACGATACGCCAGGCCAACACGTGTAGCAGGTGAGTATTGATACATCAGGCCAAAGTTTATGCCCCAGGCCAGTTCATTGAAGTTATCCGCCTTAAGGTCAGCAAAACCATCGGCAGCCTGCGGTGTCGCGCCCATGCTGGCGCAGGTGGCGGAATCAAAAAATGCGAGGCAGAGCGCGCCGAAGTCAACTGCACTGGTAAAGGTGACATCAGCCAGCATCAGGTTGATGCCCGCGCCCATGGACAGCTTGTCATTAATAGTAAATGCCACGCTGGGATTAAAATTAATGGTTTTAAGATCAGACTCAACCGCGTGGTAACGGCCCACCCAGTTGTCTTCATATTTGGTAGCAAGACCAAACGGCGTGGTCATGGCGAAACCGACCTTGGCGTTTTCATCGAGGGTATGCACGATATAGAAATTAGCCACCAGTGCATTAAAGCCGCCATCATCATCAGGGCCGGACAGCGGCGGGCTTCCCAGTAAGGAAGCGCCTGTAGAACTGCCATTAGTAAAACTGGAATCAGGCTTGATAAAGTGGCCGGCGACCAGCACCTGGTCTTGCTGTAATCGCATCATGCCCGCCGGGTTGAACCAGATGGTCGACGCATCAGAGGCCGCCGCGGCGGCACCGGCGAAGGCATTGCCCTGACCGCTTGCGCTGTTTTCAATCAAAGCAAACCCGGCAGCATATGCCTGGTTTGCGCCCAGCGCGGTGATTAGTGACAGCGCTGCAGAAGATAGTACTTTATAGTTTTTATATTTCATTTCACCCTCCACAAGTAAACAGGATAATACGCGTAGTCATGAATATTACAAAACAGTTATGTATGAATATAGATGCAACACTCACGGTAGTGCGCGCGGTTTTCGATTTCTGTCAATCGCCACGTAGACCAGCTGTGCCTCGGTAACCTTGTTGATTTCGCCTATGCCATCATGACTGTGCTGGGCATAAACCTCCACTTTTACAGTTATCGAAGTTTTACCTTCTTTAACAATCTCGGCATAACAGCTGATCAGGTCACCGATAAAAACCGGTTTTTTGAATTCAAATGAATCGACCGCGCGCGTCACCACCGCGCCCTTTGCGCGCTCGATGGCAGGAATGCTGCCCGCAATATCGACATAAGACATAATCCAGCCGCCAAAGATGCTGCCGCCGGGATTGGCATCGGCGGGCCGTGCGGGCACACGGATAACGGGAATTTTATTTTTGGGTAAAGCGTCCATCACAGCCACCACACTTTATAATGTGCACACATAATATATATGTGTACATAAGAACACCATACAAAAGTTACCCGCGCGCATGCCCAGTTCAAAACGTATCAGCTTTGCCGGCCATAACAACCTGCTGCTCGAGGGCCGGCTTGAATTGCCCGATGACGCGCCGCTGTGTTTCGCCACGTTTTCGCACTGCTTCACCTGCACCAAGGACATGCTGGCCGCCTACCGTATCAGCAAGGCGCTGGCACAAAACGGTATTGCCACCCTGCGGTTTGATTTTGCCGGCCTCGGCCACAGTCAGGGCGTGTTTGCCGATAGCAATTTCAGCACCACCAAAATTGACCTGCTGGCAGCAGCCGACTTTCTTGCGCGCGAATATGAATCACCTCAATTGCTGATTGGCCACAGCATGGGCGGCACCACCGCACTGGCCTGCGCAGACAAAATAACATCGGTAAAGGGGGTGGTCACTATCGCATCACCCAGCCAGCCGGAACACGTGTTACACCATTTTGGCCACGCCCTTACCATGCTGGAACAGGGTTTCAGTGTCAGCATCGAAGTCGCGGGAAAACCCTACGATATAAACCCGCAATTTCTCGAAGACATTCGAAAACACGACCTGAAACCCGTGCTGGAAAAAATGCACATTCCCGTGCTCATTTTCAACATCGAACACGACGCACTGGTCGACGAGAACAACGCAACTGAAATACACCAGTGGTTGGCGGGGAAATCAGACATCATCACGCTGAAAAATGCCGACCACATACTCTCCAGTCAGCAAGCGATTTCTACAGTGACTGACGAAATTATACGTTTCTATCAAGAGCTTTAATATAGCCGTCAGTATCAGTGCCGTTTGAATCAGCCATAGAAATCAGCAGGTGATTGCTGTATGTTAATCGTCCGCCATACAAATAACGGCCAACCATAAAGGGGAAAAACCATGTCCGTCGCAAGAGTTACAGAAATCAGTGCAACATCCAAAAAGAGCTTCGAAGATGCCGTCAAGAAAGGCGTTGAACGCGCCAGTGAAACCCTGCAGGGAATAACCAGTGCATGGGTCGCCGATCAGGGCGTCACCGTTAAGAATGGTGCCATTGAAGAATACAAAGTACGACTAAAAATTACATTTATTTTAAAAGCTGCGAAAAAATAATCCCGATAATCCCAGTTCTCAAAATAAAAACCCGGAACCTGACAGGCTCCGGGTTTTTTACGTCAACATCAAACTCGATTCAGACTTTAAGTTGACGCCTTCTCGCAAAAGATATTAAACCCAGCAAGCCCGAACCAAACAGCACCAACGCTGGTGGCACTGGTACAACTTTTATTTCTGTTGTCAGAAAATTTAATTCACCGCTGGCGTCATAATCAAAACCATCCAGACCAGCAAAATCACCAAAGTTAGGAATTTCATCTGTCATGGTTAGTATGGAAATGCCCTGAGCCACTGCCCGGAATGTGACATCAAATAAATGCACGATGCCTGTCGAGCTGCCCAACAACTGGCTACCACCGGCTGTTGCAAAGCCTACACCCACGCTTTTAAGTGGAATAAAATTCCAGATCGGGTCGATCGAAACATTATCCAGCTGCGTGGGCACAGCATTCACACTGATGGGTGGTTCGGTGAAAGACATGCGCACGCCGAACCCCGCAAGGCCATCATGCACATCGTCTACCTCGGCAAAAATGCCTGCGGTAATTATGTCACCCGGATTATATGTGCCCTGGCTATCGAATAATGCATCACCATCAAGGTCTGCGTAAACTGTTAGCGCACTGACAGGTGCCGCAAGTAAACTGAGTGCTGCCAGCACAATGGATGTTGTCATTTGCCTGATCATTTTGTTTCTCCTAATTTATTAACTGGTTTGCATTTCTGCAAAATTCTCATTCCTATTAACTTTAGTGATAACAATATATATTGAGTTGTTTTCGCCTGATTTATAACTAAACAGATGCCGACTCAAAATATTTATTGAGCCGGCATCCTTCCAGCCTGTTTCAATCATGCATCACTTTACGCGGCAATCCATGCGACCGAATTCTCTCGCAAATGCGGCAGCATCTACGCGATCTACATCACCGTCATGATCCAGGTCCGCATCACAGGCAAGTTCATCAATCACAGTGACTGTGCAATCTGCTGTGAGGGCTGCACCGTCCGGTCCGATGGTTACCAGGTGGTTGCCTTCTGTAGTACCAACGGGTATTGGCAGATCAACTGCGCCGGTACCATCGGCGCCAATCACGCCTGTCGCTACCAGGTTTGGACCCAGCAGCGCATGGAATGGCTTGCCTGCAAATGAGGTCATGCCGTCGAACTTCACACCGACTGTCTTGCCAACCTGTCCATCTCCCTGTGGGAAACAGTGCGGAAATACCGGGGGCGTGATGTCAAAGGGCGTGGGCGCATCGCCCAGATTGTCGATGACCTCTCCATTAGCAACCGTCATGGCAAAAGCATTAAACATCGGCCCAATGATTCCTGCGGGTAATCTAAGCCGAACGATATTGAACAAATCAGCTTTCGGTGGCAGTTTATCAAGAATGATTTCATCACTCTTCAAGGCATAAGGCGAGATATGTGCCTCGACACGCATCGTTAACAGATCCGCAAGCACATCGAAAGGCACTGGCTCTACGCCATCCCACAACCATGCTTCCGGTTGCCCAAGATCACCGCTACGTTGTGTCACCCTGGCGACCAGTTCGACACCCGTCATGTTATCGGGATTAGGCACACCTAGTTTTGCAAGAACAGCCGCGGGCATGCCCGTTTTTGGCTCGTTATCTGCATCTATCAGCCACAACACATCGAATAATGTATTGGGCGTTAGCATTCCGTTGAGCTGAACTTCCATGCTATTACCTAATTTTTCAACTGATGTCGCGCGCACACTAACGATATCGACATCGGGTGGCAGTTTCTCATTGCGTTGATCAGGATCCGGCATAATGTTCGCCTGCGCAGGGCCCGGGTTAAATACCCCCGGTGGATCGATTTCCAGACCTGGCACGTTCATCGCATTGGCTCTTAATGTAGCGACCTCGGTGGCATTCAATGTCAGGTTATCTGTTTGCCCATCTGCATCATTGTCCTGTTGTGATGGATTCATCAAAGCAGTTGCATTGTTACGATGCGGCAGACTCAAGGCATGCGCTACTTCATGGGCTGTCAGTTGATCAAACGGGTCTGTCGTAGTATACGCAAATCCTGTTGTGTCATTATTGCCCGGGAAAGACCGGTTGGGAGATGTTGGAAACAGGTACCGATTATCGATAACTGCCGCCAGCCCGTTATAAGGCAGGCTACAGTTACCAGCCGCATCTTCTGAACAACCGCCCCAGCCGATAACACCAATGTATTCAGGATCAGCATTATGATACAAACCAAGATTGATCGCTGTAATACCGATGCCCGCTCTGCCAATATTTGCATAGGCAGTTTGACAGCTGTTGATCATGTTGTTGAATTCAACAGCTATCGCCGCAACATTCACATCTTCACCACGAATGTCGCCGTTGGTGACACACTCTGCGACGCCACAGGATGTTGAAGTATCCGGATCAGCAATAACTGGAAAGTTAAAACTGCCCCACGCATCATTTATGGCAGAACGCAAACTGATATCTGCCTGCGGTGTAAACACATTATCTGTTGGACGTTCATGGCGACGCCAGATTACCGCATCGGTATTAGTGTCACCATTGATATTGGGATTTGTCTGAGCAGGGCTGCCCTGAACAACACACCAGGACATAGGAACATGTAAAATATTTCCCCCCCATACGTTACTGGCAGGCAGGATTGATGCTAAAGCGAATAAAACTGATTTTCCTGCTACTGTAGCCCTCTTTACTATTGTTTCTGTATTCATGCTATTTCTCCATTATGTACATGATTTTTCTTAATAGTCATACAGCCAGCACATTCCGGCTCGACCCCCAAAAGGAACCAGATAAGTTTTGTACTAGCAGGTGAATATTTATTTAGATATATCGAATGCCGACCTCCCTTAAATAAATTTACAATTAACTCGTCTTCCTGAACAATTTATTTTCGCGTACAACACATTGCGTGCTATTTAATAATACGAATGCAATATCAGCTGTCAATAGTAAATTTATTAATGATGGAATTATTTTAAAAGATTGCTAACTGGCAAACTGATTTAGATTACAAAAATGCAACAGCATAATAAATTTTATAAATAGCAGGTCATGATAATAAATTCTGCTGATAAGGTGTCTTGAAAAAATATATGTAATTACAGATACATTCCACATGCACTAAAATAATTCGAGTGCACGTCACTTAAATTTAATAAGACACTGATAATTGCGAATACACGGAAAGCATATTTCGTGCCAATTAAAAAACGTCAGCCGAGGCCGCCACTATTGTTTATGAAGTAACTGGCTCACGGTAATTCAGGTTTTTTCAACCTCCCTCTCCAAATAATATAACCACTAACTTACCTTTAATTGACTTTCACAGATTTGTGATTTATGTCACAAATTACCTGCGTACTTACGATCACACCGTTGGTATAGTATCCGGGCTTAGTTACAAGAAGCATCAAATCTACATGGAGGGAATGATATGAAACTCGTACACAAGCTTCTCTTCTCTTTTGCAGGCATAGGCCTGGCTTCAGCATCCCACGCCGTGGTGCTTGATTTTGAAGACCTTACCTTCGGCACCAGCTACCTTGTAGGCAACACCTTTAACACCTCCGGTGTTGATGTAGCTGTTCGTCCGTTTACGTTCTCTAACGGGACACTCTACAGCGGTGGATTTACCGAAGTAGAGAATGGTGGGCTGGCTGGCGGCAGCGGTAACGAACTGGAAGTGAATAACGTTCTACTGTCATTTTTATTCGGCAGCACCAACGGCCTGTCACTTGATTTCGGCGAATACGGCGGCAACCTCAACCTGCTCATTAACGGTGACTTCAGAAACTTCAACACTTTCTCAGATATTGATGGCTTAAATATCGGTGGTGTCGGCGTATCGGTTGTCAACGGTTTTGGCAATGACATCGGCTCGCTTAGTTTCTCTGGCATCATCAACGAATTCGCCATCGGCGGGCAGGAACTCTGGATCGACAATATTAATGCCGTACCCGTACCGGCAGCTGTATGGCTGTTTGCCAGCGGACTGGTCGGCTTAATAGGCGTTAGTCGACGACGTTACCTCGCCGGCTGAATTTTGTATAATCAAAGAACGAACCTCCCGGGTTCAGGCCCGGGAGGTTTATATACCTGATATCTATTCCGCAGATTGAATGTCGGAGGAGATCTAAAATATTCCAAAACACACTTTCTATTAAACTACTCGTTCGTCCCGTCTCTTAACTATTACTGGCCCTGGTTTTTCCGCGGGCCGCGCAACACCCATTAATTACGCTGACTTCAGCGGCACCACGGTGATGTATCTCGATGTAACTGAAACCGCCAACACACCCGGCGATGCCGAGCCTCTGTTTTACGGACCAAACATCACCGGCAACCTGCTGGACTTTGACCCGAAAGGCTTTGCCACTTAGGCCGGCGGCGCTAGTACACACCTGACCGATGGCCAGCTAAACTTCCTGCTACACGGTCAGCAGGGTAACGCAATCACCAGATTTACCTTTAATGAAAGTGGTGACTACGTTCTGTTTGGCACCGGCACGGCAGCCACCAGCATTTTTTATGCACTGAGCATCAGTCATGTTTCGGTATCAGAAGTAGACGATGTTACGCTGGCAAGTCCCGTTTCATTGTCAGGCGCAAGCGCGTCCGGCGGTGACGATCTTGCCAACGGCAGCGATGCCGGTACGCCCTGGAGCCCGGGCCTGACATACGATGTCAACGCAGCATTGAACGCCGCGGGTGTTTTATACAACACCGACGCAACCCGGCTCGAAGTTGTACTGGACAACAACCTCGGCGCGATCAGTGAAACCGCGACCATTGCCTCGATCGCCAAGAAAGACTTCAGGATAAATATCAACACCGAGGTGTTTGTGCCAGAACTACCGATACCCGGTGCACTAGTATTAATGCTGAGCGGGCTCGCAGGCCTGGTTGCAGTTAGCAGGCGGCGGATATTCATAGCCTGATTGTCACCCGCCACCAAAACAAAAACAGCCCCGAGTAATCGGGGCTGTTTTGTACGTGCGTAGTTAACCGCTTTTAGTGCTAGCACACACCCTGTCGTGCATACCGGGTGGTAATGCGAAAATGCATTAGTTACGACCACCCCAGGGCATAAAACCCCGACTGGAATTGCCGTTGTTCCAGGGCCCGCCCCATGAACCATTATTCCACGGAGCATTAAAACCAGAGCCGCCGAAGCCGGGGACGCTATTTCTACGGCCGCCATACCCCGGGCCGCCATAGCCCGGGCCTCGCCCATAACCGGGGACGCCCATCATACGTTGGTCCCAGATACCCTGCGTCACCTGCGTGTTATCCCAGGCCTGCTGCTGCGGTATATCATACGGCCTGGGCTCTGCAATATTGACCGCTGGATTTATTTGCTGTGATTTATTCACAGACGGCCTGGCCTGTGATTGTTGCGCCCTGGCCTGTTGTGACTGGGCCTGTTGTGACTGTGATTGCTGACCCTGAGCCTGCGGAACTTGTCGGGTGTAATTTTGCTGCGGCATTGTTTGCTGCGGCATTGTGTATGCACCACCCTGTGCAGCAGGATTTTGCGTTACAGCTTGCTGTGCATTTTGAGACGAAGAATATACATCAGGCTGATTGCTATAAGGTTGTTGCGTACCCCAGGCTTTATTTTGCTGTGGTACGTTGTAAGTATTACCTGGTGCAGCAGTGGTGGGCGCATTTTGTGGTGCGGCGTAATATCCACTCGGCGCTGACTGCGGCGCATCCCAGGCTTTGTTTTGCTGTGGTACGTTGTAAGTATTACCTGGTGCAGCTGTGGTGGGCGCATTTTGTGGTGCGGCGTAATATCCACTCGGCGCTGACTGCGGCGCATCCCAGGCTTTGTTTTGCTGTGGTACGTTGTAAGTATTACCTGGTGCAGCTGTGGTGGGCG
>Ga0316201_10000625_pt1 | contig 20952 bp, 15 predicted proteins | sample CS6wburrow_MG_FD_204516 | JGI IMG/M metagenome (GOLD analysis project Ga0316201, IMG submission 204516) | Coastal sediment microbial communities from Delaware Bay, Delaware, United States - CS-6 worm burrow | ecosystem: Environmental > Aquatic > Marine > Coastal > Sediment | place: USA... | reverse complement strand
CCGATCCAATGAGCAATTGATCGTCGTAAAATCCCCAAATGGATTTGGATAGATCGTCTCAATAGAAAGAGACTCAGGGTTTGAGTGCCCAGGAGCTTCCGTAGTTGAAATCACTCCAAAATGGAGGATCGTCATGCCCGCAGTATAGTCGGCCAGGTATACATCGTCGTCATAGATGAATGTTTCATACACCTCACCACCCGTATCATAGTATCCAACCTGCCCCAAGTCAGTTGGGTCAGAAAGGTCCAGGATAAAGACGCCATTATACCCAGCAGATACATACAGTTTTTCATCACGCACAATTAAATCCTGTGCCCGTGCGGTAAAGTATTGACTCACGAAAACGGGGTTTGCCGGATCAGATATATCAATCACTTTTACGTACGGATTTGACATTCCTACGAAAGCGTAATCTCTTCCTGCAGCAACTGAACGTATAAACCCGATATCATCCAAAAATCCAGTTTCGGTAGGGTTGGCAGGATCTGATATATCAATGATTCGAAGGCCACCACTCCAATCGGCTATATATGCATAATCACCTGATACATCGAGATTAAAGGCTCGATCTTCCGTTTCATAAAACCCGATCTCCACAGGGTTTGCCGGATCAGCGATATCTATGATGCGCAATCCGTCTCTATCACGGGCAAGAAATGCAAGGTTGTCACGAATTTCAATATCATAAACACCATGTGAACCTGAAATCTGGCTCACCTCTTTCAGATCAGTTAGGTCACGGATATCCAGGATCAGCATGCCATTGGAACCATTGGCCAGGAAGGCGTATTCACGTGCTAAGATGACCTTGTTTACCGGTTCCATATTATTGAAATAACCGACCTGGATCGGGGAGCCCGGATCAGAAATATCAAATGCTCTCAACCCATCATATCCATTCGCCACCCAAGCCATATCATCCCGAACAAAAATTCCATGGGAATACCCGGCAGCATCATACGACCCAATCTCTTCAGGAAATTCCACATCCGATACATCAATGACATTTACTCCATTGTGCGCACTTGCTGTATAAACGACATTGCCATTTAGTTGAATATCATGGATAAATCCAGCAGTGTTTTGAAATCTGACATGGGAGACTGGTGCAGAAGGGTCCGTAACATCTACAATTCTCAACCAATTGCGTTCGCCAATATAAGCAAGCGGACCTTCTATATCAGCTGTTTGTATAACAGAGCCGGGATTGGCGTACACCGAACCCAGTTTCGCAGGATCGGAAGGTGTTGATATATCAAGGATCAATAAACTATCACCTGTCGAAACATAAGCTCTTTCCCCCTCAGTTGCCACATCATACCCGTAAATATCATTGATAACGGCTACTTCAACTGGAGAGGTGGGCGTCGATACATCGATCACCTTACATCCATTCCATCGAGCAGCAACAAACAGGTATTCTCCAGCCAGGGACATACCTCCCCTGTCGCCAATATCAAACCTTGCCAATTCTATTGGCTCAGCGGGCGTTGATACATCAACAATATACAACCCGTTTGAGCTGTTCGTAAAAAAATAAACGATGTCACCACCTGGAACCACACGGGAATAAAAGCCTTGCATTTCCAGGAAGCCAACTTCTATTGGATGCAGTGGATCTGCAATATCGAGTATCCTTAATCCCAGATCGTTATTCGCGATATATAATAAATCACCCTGGACAGCAATATCATAGATATACGAAGGTGTTTCAATCTTCGCTAGCTCAACTGGATTTTCCGCATCGGAAAAATCTATGATTTCTAATACGCAACCATTTCCGAAATAAGCGATTTGGTCGGCTACATTCACTGCGTTGCAGGGGCCTTCGGCCCAACCACCAATGTGGAAGAATTCCTCATTTTGAGCGACCATGCTGGTAGCAGTTAAAAGAAACAGGAAGGTGGTGAAGATGGTGTAAGCTTTCGAACAGATTCTGGTTTTCATAACGAGTATATTCTTGTGATGGAAGTTATTTTTTGGTTTGACTATCACTACGCATTTCATTCATTGCACTCAAAAGTGTTTCGATTTGTGTTTGCTGGTCTTCAATCTGCTGTTGCTGCTCCTGGATGGATTTGATCAGTACAGGTATCAAGTCTGCATAATAGACTCCATATTTCTCCATAGCTTCATTTTCCAATTGTCCGGACTCTTCATTCCGTACCCATTGTTCTGTCTTTACAACTTCCGGAATAACCTCCAGTAGATCCTGGGCGACCAGGCCAATTTTCTCTCCCTCATACGGGTGATCCTTCCATGTGAAAGCAACCGGTTTGAGCTGCATCAATGCGTCCAGACCATATGGATTCTCCCTGATGTTTTCTTTTTCCCTTCGATCTGATGTGCTCACCGTACCACTTGCTACATAGACATTACGCCATCGATAACTATTATTTCCAAGGTCAATAGCATCATCATTGAGCGGTCTCAGTACGGAATTAATCGCTACTTGTGAGGTTCCTCCATCTTCAAAGGTTTCAAAAGATCCTATCTGTAATTTACCGCCATCAACATGCAATAATTGCTCAGGACTCGTGGTACCAATTCCCACATTGCCATCTTTCTCAACCGTGATCCTTGCGCTGTTCGTGCCAAGATCGTTGATAAATAATTTATTCACCCCACCGTCATATTTCAAACTCATGGCAGATGTATAATGCTCATAAAATTCAATTGAGGCATCTTCATTGGTCGTCCCTGATTGAAGGCGAAGGGTGGCTTCACTTCCCGTATCACTTCCATCCCTGATATGTAGATCAGTCGACGGATTGATATTGATGCCGAGTTGGTCAACGGCAAAATCCCCATATATCAGAGGAGAGGATGTATTTGAGTTATCAATGTAAAGTTTGTTGTCCCCGCTGGCAAAATAACCTGCATGATCGCCGATAAAAACATTTCCGGTTCCAGTGGAATTATTTCCGGCAAAATTTCCGATGGCCGTGTTCCTAAGCCCTGTTTGATTATGATAGAGTGAACGATATCCATAAGCTGCATTATCACTTCCCGTAGTGTTGTAGTAGAGTGACCACATGCCATTTGCTGTATTTCGGTGTCCGGAAGTATTCTTGTTCATGGATCGATCTCCTGTTGCCGTATTGTAGTATCCAGTGTTATTCGATGTTAACGAACGCGAACCGATAGCGGTGTTTCCTGTGCCAAGGAATGTGGACACTCCACCAATATTATGGTACAATGCTGAGTCACCAACTGCGACGAGACCATCCCGATTTTCATTGTTATGCAGGGCATGATTCCCTATTGCCACATTATCCTCACCGGATAAATTTGAAAAAAGTGACCGGTAGCCAACAGCTGAGTTCCTGTTTCCTGTTTTATTTGAAAAGAGTGCATTTAACCCAATAGCCGTATTATAATCTCCTATAGTGTTTGAGTCCAGCGACCAGGTACCAACTGCAGTGTTGCCATATCCCGTGGTATTGCTAAACAGTGCATAGAAACCATGAGCTGTATTGTAGTAACCAGATACGTTTTTATCCATTGCATGGTAGCCGATGGCCGTGTTATCGAACCCTGTCGTGTTGGAAACAAGAGTGTGATAACCTACTGCTGTATTATTCCGACCTGTCGTGTTATGATAAAGTGTCGACATTCCGTGGGCCGTATTTTGATCTCCGGTCGTATTGGAATACAAGGCACGCCATCCACTTGCTGTATTTCTGTTTCCCGTGGTATTGCCTTTCAATGCTTCATACCCAATGGCGGTATTGACGAAGCCCGTGGTATTATCGTACAACGCATTAGCCCCGATTGCGATATTGAAATATCCTTCCGTATTGTGATATAACGCATTATGTCCAAATGCCGCATTCTCGTATCCGATCGTATTTTCATGCATTGATCTGGCACCAACTGCAGTATTATTCCATCCGTTTGTGTTCCGATAGAGTACCTGGTAGCCATTTGCTACATTGTAATTACCCGTAGCATTTGCCCGGAGTGATTGTGTACCAAGAGATGTATTCCATGACCCGGTTGAATTTGAATCCAGCGCAGACGCACCGATTGCTGTATTGTACCTGCCTGTTGTATTCAGCTTGAGTGCCTCGTCACCAAATGCAGCATTTCCATAGCCTGTAGTATTGGCAAAAAGAGCATTTGAACCCACGGCTACGTTTTTAGTTGCATGATAATCCTGTATTGCACCAATTCCATTGTTGTAAAGTGCTGAATCACCTACCGCGACAAGCTTCGACCTGCCGATATTGGAGTATAATGCAGCAGCACCGACAGCGACATTACCATGGGAGGAGGTATCATTCAACAAAGCATGATAACCAACGGCCGTGTTTTCATTTCCGCTTTTATTGCTCAGCAATGCCCACGTGCCAAGCGCAGTATTGTTGCTTCCTGTTTGATTTTGAAAGAGCGTGCCGCTCCCTACCCCGACATTTTCATTTCCAAGGGTTTTAATGAGCGCACCATTCCCAACGGCAGTATTTCGAAAGCCTTCAATATTATATTTCAACGCATTTGCACCGATTGCTGTATTTAACCGGCCACTCGTATTCTCCATCAGAGCATCCGATCCAAGTGCCGTATTATGATTTCCAGTCTGGTTCATTTTAAGGGTTTTTGACCCCACTGCTGTATTGCTATGTCCTTGTTGGGGCAAAGAGACACCAATGCCATTGTGATGAAGTGCTGAATCACCGATAGCCACCATCCACCCCAGATTCGTATTGTTCTGTAATGCGCCCCTTCCAATGGCGACCACTCCTTTGTCGGACAGATCATCATTGTAACCTGCATCTTCTCCAATGAAAATAGAAGCTCCCGAGTTTTGCGGCTCGAGACGGCTGGAATCCATTAGCCATCGCTCAACACCTTCAAGCTGAAACCTAATTTTGTCTTCATCAGGAAACATTTCGGTGGATACCTTTGTATCCATGTCCGTATCCTGGATGAAGTCCAAGCGGCCTTCTGAAACAATTTCAGTCCACCCAGTTCCGTCGTAAAACCAAAAAGAACCAGTTGATGTATCAAATACAAGCAGACCTGTGGCAGGAGAACTAATTTTTATTCTCTCGGTTGAATTCATACGTGGGATCAGCATTCCTTTTTCGGTACTTATTACATCCAGCATGGCACTATTATCCGGGGAATCGCCTGCTTTACTGATGGCTACCTGGCTGAAAGCAAGTGGAATACTCATGATCACAAAAAATAAAATGGATATGCATCTTTTCATGTTACAGTTATTATGAATGAGGTCAGCAGTATCCGCCATTTCAAATCAGAGCAGTCCACTGACTGTATAATTCCATCGTTAATCTAAGTGTAAATGCCGGGCGATACCAGCGTAATTTTGCGTGATCGGAGTGGGTATTTTTACGTGAATTGTACATCGAAAAAGGATAGACAAGGCCTGAACGGCCGACTTATTATAGCGATGGGCAGCGCCCATCGAAAATGATTAAGTGAGCCTCCGTGTGAGATCGCTCCTTCAGAGCTTGAAATCAAACAATACTCAGTTGATGGCCTTCGACCATCGCTGGTGGAGATCGCACCGTTGGTGCTTATATTTATTCAGAAAAGAGGGGCAAGTAAAATGGCCACATCCTTTTCGGGTATTTAGTGAAAAAATGAATTGGCCCTTATGGGTAAGGCCTGAAGGGCCGATCTATTATAGCGATGGGCATCGCCCATCGAAAATGATTAAGTGAGCCTCCAGCTCTGAAGGAGCGATTTCAATTCTGCAAGAAGTGTGCACCGCTTTTTTTATTGTTACACTTTCACAAGTCCATGCTGAATCGCATAGATCAACAGTTTGAGCACATTCTGTGAGCCGGTCTTTGAAATGAGATTCGCTTTATGCCCCTCAACAGTACGCTTACTGATAAACAGGTTTTCAGCTATCTCTTTGCTGCTATGTCCTTTAGCAATTTCCTGCAGAATTTCAAGTTCTCGAGTGGTGAAGTGGTTTTCTGAGGCTCGTTTTTTGTCTGATCCAATATACTTATGCGTAAAGAATGGAAGTAACTCCATGGAGAAATATTCTTTCCCTGCCATGAACCGCTGAATCGCCAATTCGAATTCAGGTCTTTTGATCGTTTTCAGCATAAAACCCTTTACGCCGGCTGTAATCATCTGATGCAAATACTCCTCCTCTCCAAACATCGATAAAGCAACGATCTTCAGTTTCGGATGCAATTTCATCGCCGTCCTCGTTGCTTCGATGCCATTCATCACAGGCATGCGCACATCTATAAACACCAGGTCAGGCTGGTGGTCTTCCAGGAGACTGATAAAATCTTTTCCGTTTTCAGCTTCAGCAACTACCTCAATATTTTCGATTCTACTGAGTATTGTGCGTAAGCCTTTCCGAAATATGGCGTGATCATCGACGATGATAACTTTAATAGATTTCATATTGAAGTGTCAATATTTTATTACAAATCAACGATTATGCTTACCTCTACTCCTTTATGCTCTTCACTTACTATTTCGATCTTCCCATCTATAGAAGCAATCCTTTCTTCGATATTTTTCAATCCAAGCCCACTCTCTGAGTCTTGCAAGGCTTTTTCCAGGTCAAATCCATCGCCGTCATCCCGATATTTTATTTCCAGTGTCGGGCTGCCTCCTTTCAAAACAAGATAAATATGATCTGCATTTGCATGTTTGAGCGTATTATTCATCAATTCGATAAGCACCCGGTAAAGGACTACTTCAACTCCCGGTTTGAAACGAGTCCCACCAGTCTCGTTTTCAAAATGGACATTGATCGTTTTTGTGCGGTCAATTTTTGCACAAAAAACCTGCAAAGCCTTTATGAGACCGAGTTCGGAGATAGCGCCTGGCATAATGTTATGAGAAATATCACGTACTTCCCGGATGGCTTCCTCAACAAGATCTTGCGTGTAAGTCACCATTTCTTCCTGTTCTTTTCCAGAGACGCGCGGTATCTCATCCAGGTAAAGCATAATACTTGAGAGCAGTGGCCCAAGTTCGTCGTGCAGATCTGTCGCAAAACGTTTTCTTTCCTTTTCCTCTGTGTCGATCACAGTATTTAAAATCCGCTGTTCCATTTCCATCACCTTTTGATCAGCCTGGTGTTGTATTTTAATCTCTCTGACAGACCTGCGATGCTTATAATTTAGGAAGAGAAAATATGCCAGTATTACAGCCAGTATACTGAAAATACCCCCGGCATAATTCAGGTTTCTGTTCCGTCTCAGTTTAAGTTCATTGATTTGATTGTCCTTACTCAGCAGCGCAATTTGTTTTTCTTTTTGTTCTGTCTCATATTGCGTTTGCAATTCAGCCACCTGTTTGTTGTTTACAGCAATATTCAAACTGTCATTGTGTTCTTTATGCAATAGGGCATAATGATAAGCACTGTCGTATTGTGAAATAACGGCATATGCATCAGCCAGGTTTCCGTAGGCTTTGACCCTTGTTTCAGGAAAATCATATGCAGTTGCAATTTCTGCACTCTGTTGATAATGATATAAAGCTTTCAAATAATTGTTTAGTCCATATTGATCTAATCCGATATTTAAATGGACCAGGGCGAGACCCTCCGTGAAGTCCATTTCTTCATATATCTCAAAAGCTTTCGTGTGATAATCTAAAGCAAGCTCATAGTTTTCCAGGTCATTATACAATAAGCCAATATTATTATAAGACTTTACGAGTCCGATTCTGTCATTGCGTTCCTTTTGCAAGAGCATAGTTTTTTCAAAATAGGTCAGTGCTTCATCATACCGTTTCAGGTGATACAGCACGTTAGCAATGTTTCCATTGCAGACAGAAATGCCTTGCTTCAGGTCAATCGCCTCGCATTTTTCGAGTGCTTTTTGATAGGCATCCAGTGCCTCAGGATATTTATCCTGCCCCAGGTACAGTATACCCAGTATATTATATGCTCTCGCCAGGTGTTTATCTTCGCCATAATCCTCAAAACCCCTTATCGCCTGCATGATCAACTGAGCAGCCATGACATATTTTCGCTGTGATTGATACAGCCAGCCAATATCCAATCGGCATGTATTGACCATGACAGAGTCCCCAAGCTTCATGTACATATGCTGGGCTTCGGCTAACAAGAGTCGGGCACTATCGATATTGCCATTGATTTTTAGTTCTCCGCTAAGTGCATATTTCCCTGCAGCGATACCCCTGTTATATTTTAATGACAGAGCAAGGTTGATGCTTTGCTCCAGAAATCCCTTTGCTTTCTGAGGATCAGCCCGGCAATATTCCCAGTAAAGTTCTCTCAGGTTTGATACTTTGTTCGTGTCTTCGGGGCTGGTCTTCAGAACGGATAAAAGACTGTCAACATATGCCTGGTCTTGTGCTCCTCCGAGCTTTGGCGCGATCCAAAAAAAGACTATGACAAGCAAGGCGCCATATTTCGAGACGACTCTGGAATTGAGAAAAAGAGCAGTCATTACAGTGTTTTATGTTCAGTCCAATCCCTTAAATTGGATAAAAATGGTGAGCGATAGTGATGAGCCTCCTCAAGATCAGGGATGACTATGATCAATTTGTATGAATAAAAGAGCGATTGCATGTGTGTATTCGATTGTTTTCTCTGATAACATTTTGGCGATATAGTTTATCAGTTCAGACAGAAGTATTGATTGCCTTGCAAAACCTGTTGAATCGCATTTTTCATTTTCTTCTGATCACTTCCCTTGATCAGATATCCTGAAGCCCCTGCATTTTTCATGGCAGCGAGAAAGTCAGGATCATTGTGCATTGAGAGCGCCAAAATTTTGAGCTCAGGATGTTCTCGAATGGCTCTGCTCGTTGCCTCAATGCCATTCATCACAGGCATTTTCACATCCATCAGGACCAGGTCGTATGTATGAGTTTTCAGGTGTTCCAAAAATACCTCGCCATTATCAGCTTCTGTGATCTCACACCCGGGTAGAATGCGTGCAAGACTTCGTGACAGGATCTTGCGAAATACAGGGTGGTCATCTACCACGGCTATTGAGAGTGGTCTTCTTGAAATATCATTTTCCATCTTTAGCCATTATGGTTCTAATCTAAGGGTTGAGCCACTGAAACACCAGCGTATTTTTGCCTGATTGTCTTGAGTAAAATTACTTGGTTCAGGGGATGGTTTTGATTCATACGGAACTGAGATATTCAATCATTGCAATTAAGACATAGGTTAAAATAATCATGAACTCAAACCATACTGAATGCATAAAATCAATTTGCTGGTGCACAAATCCAGGTGTAAAGAGTCGTTAATCGGACTACTATAGTGAAACCCGGATCACTGAAACAGTGTTAATGGTTCAATAGCCTTATTGTTGTTACCATGAAAATCATTCTTATCCTTTTTGGTGTCCTATTGATGATTGCCGGAGGCATCTTTCTGTTCAGCCCGGAAATGCTGATTATTTTTTTAACGGAAAATCTGCATAGTCCATCTCTCTATATAGCCGCGATTTTGGGCAGGCTTGTCCTGGGGATTTTGCTGCTCCTGACAGCGCGTCATTCAAGATATCCAACAGTAATGAAAGTAGTCGGTGTCCTGGCAATAATTGCTGCGATCATCTTTATGATCATAGGACAGGAAAATTTTGGAAATTTTATGTCCTCAATTGTTCCTTTCTTCAAACCATACAGTGCGATTGGGGGCATTGTTGTATGCCTGGTCGGAGGTTTGTTAGTTTATGCGTATTCGGGGAAAAGGGTAACGCAAACGTAGATATCGACTGAGGATAATATCGAATAGTCTTATCTTTCAGATCAAAAACAGCTTCCACATTGTCTGCGCTTTTTTATTCACGGCGACCTGAAAACCAATAAATAAGGAGAATGAACTTGAAAAAGATAACATGTAAAGTAACCCTGTTCTTCGGAATGCTGACAACATTTTCATCTTGTGTGGGACAGAACACTTCTGAAAGTAAAAGTGAAACGCCGGAAGTTCATGAAAAGGCTGATTCATTAGGTGACATTGCTACTGAATTGGATGACCGGGTGATGGTTATTTTCCAGGATAAGAATGATCATTATTGGTTTGGGGGCGGAGAAAACGGCGTCTATAAATATGATGGGAAAACCCTTGTTCTTTATTCCATGAAAGATGGATTATGCAGCAATGCGGTCTTGGGCATACAGGAAGATATAATGGGTCGTATTTACTTCGACACCTCCGATGGGGTTTGCAAATTTGATGGACAAAAATTTGAAACCTTACCCTTAAAAGACGAAAATGCTTCGATGAATGAATGGAAGCTAGAGCCCAATGATTTATGGTTCAGAATGGGATGGAATTCGAATGGGCCTTATCGCTTTGATGGCAACTTCTTATATCAATTAGCATTTCCCAAAATTGAACAAGCAGATAAATTCTATGCCCAATTCCCAAATGCTTCTTTTAATCCATATGGAATTTACAGTTTATATAAAGATCGTCAAGGAAGTGTATGGTTTGGAACGTCATCACTTGGTGTGTGCCGATACGATGGTACTTCAATCAGTTGGCTCTACGAAGAACAAATGACGACAACTTCTGACGGCGGTGCCCTGGGTATTCGCTCAGTCCTTGAAGATAAAGACGGTTATTTTTGGTTTACCAACACGCGCTATCGATATGACATTTCTCCAGGAAATTCGGAGCGGAATGGCACAAGCTACATCAACTACAAAAAGAAGAATGGAATTGGATATACCGATGAAAATGGTGAAATAGACTTTCCTTACTTTATGTCCATTGCTGAAGATAATGATGGTGACTTATGGATGGTCACCTACAGTGACGGGGTTTGGCGAAATGATGGAGAAGTATTAACCCATTATCCGATCAAAGATGGTGAAAAAGATATATTGCTTTTTTCAATTTACAAAGACAAGCAAGGCATCCTTTGGCTTGGATCACATAATACCGGGGCACTAAGATTTAACGGAAAGACCTTTGAGAAGTTTGAAATACTTCAATAATCTTTACTCTTCTTCAAAATCTTTCACGAAAAATTTATTCTCTTCTTCATGCCCGGCACAAGTTGTGTTCCCAAAAATTGAGGTCGAAATTCCCATGCCATTGATTGATCTTTTACTTGATTCCCAGCTTTGTAGTTCCTGAATATACAAAGCATTATCGGAACCAAGTTCATAAGAATAAATTACTGCTTTTGATGGATTCAGATTGCTTTCGCTGGTTGAGAAAAAAGGAGCAAACTTATCTGGCGTGCCGACGATAAAATGGGAAGCGTCAATATCTACACTAGCTCCAGCAAATCGATTTGAAATGCTTGATCCATCAATAAAATATTGTTGAAATTCTGGCCCTTCATCTCCAAAGGCTGTTCCTCCAAAATTTCCGATGATGTGAAACCCTCCATAATTAGAACCCAGGCCAGGATAACCAATAATTGCTCCATTCGGATGAATCCCTACACTATACCCATAATATACATTAGGTGTTGAAAGTACACTGTATGCCCTTTGAAAATCAAGCGAGAGTACATTGGATATTATCCTGTAAAAGTACACCTTACCTTCATTTCCATTATGTCCTGGCGCCCCTACCAAAATATAATCATCACGAATGTCGACATCCCATCCAAAATAATCTCCCGGGGCAAAACCGCCTCCTCCCGGTTGAAAGGTCGTAAACAATGGATTGTAAACTCCAGCAGTTCTTTGATATAAACTAAAAATTCCTTCATCTGCACTTGAAAAAGGATCATCAAATGGAGAACCAACTACCAATTTATCGCCACTCATTGATACCGAGTGTCCAAAGCCATTACCAATAGTGGAAAAAGTGGAATTATTGATCACTTGCTGTTCCACCCATGTATTAGCAATATTTTCAAAAACATATACCTTACCTTCGCTGCTTGTTGATCCGGGCGCACCCACCACTAAAAAATTACCACTTATGGAGATATCTTCACCAAATTTATCACCAACAGGATCTGTTGCCGTAGAAATGATTTCTTCAATTTGAACATAATTCCCACCATCACTTTCAAAAAAGAAAACACGACCATCGTTCGTCGAACTCACAATTCCTAATTCTCCAACAGCTACCCGGTAACCGAGTGAACTGGTTATAGCTCCTGTTGTCCTTTCTGTTGGAGCTAATCCGGTTGTAGATTTTGCATAAGCAAAGGCTAGCCAGTTTTGTCCATCAAACATATATATGGTTCTTTTTTCCGTATCATACACGAGCAATCCAGGGGCAGGATTCACTATCGCCAGGCGCGCCGAAGTTGTCATCCTGGGTATGAGTAATCCCTGGTCCGGACTTTCAATGTCCAATCTTGCACTGGAATCTGGAGTGTTCGTACCTATTCCAACGTTATCATTTTGGGCATATAGGATTTGGAAGAAAAAAGAAAGGATAATAGAAAAATAAAGTGTTTTCATCATTGTGTTTTTTTGAGTGAAATACCTGTTTACGATCGTAAAACCTTCTGGTTTAATCCCGCTGGTATAAGAAAAGTTACAAATTGAAATCACAAAATAATATAAAATCCAAACGATGCCCTTCTCCCGTTGACAACATTTTCTGGCACCAGGCTTCAGAAAACCGGAACTGAGTAGAATTGATTACTACTTTGCCGGGTAAATGGAATCCTGCAACAAATTCGAAAGGAGAAAATGTCGATCAGGAACTCGTCTTTTCTTTCGGAATGATCGGTTGCCAGGAGGCGGCCAGGCCAGGCAATATATCCTGGGCGGGGCGGCAAAAGGTCAATTATTTCCGTGCGCCCATCACAAGCTTATAACCAATGCCCCGGATATTGACAATTTTTACGCTCGAATCAGACTCGAGTTTCTTGCGCAGTTTTGAGATAAAAACATCTAACGTTCTCCCCACATAATCACCTTCATCCCCCCAAACTCTTTTGAGAATCTCCTCGCGCTCGACGGGTGAATTCGCGGATGTATGAAGCAGAGAAAGGAGTTCCGCTTCCTTGTGGGATAATTCAACACTTTCATTCTTAAATGAGAGTGCCATATTTCTTTTATCAAACTGAGATGCCCCGATCATAATTAAATTTGGGTCTATATCTTCGGGATTCCTTTTCTTGATGATGTATAGGATGAAACCAATCAGGAAAAATAATGGAACAACGACAAATGCAGACTTAAAAAGATTTGATTCTTTGGGTTCTGAATAAGTTAATTGCATTGACGTGCTATCAGATGCCGCAGCTATTAATTGTTCGGCAGAACTGATATCATCTAAAATGGTCACCAAAATACGATAACAATCTTCAGGCAAATTCCTCCCTTTACAATGAAGCACCTCGCTATACGCTGTCCTTCTGATCTCATAAACATACACCACTTCTTTCGTTTCACACTGCTCCACTTCCACCAGGTAGTTGAAGGCAACTCCGGTTTCATGCATCACACCTTCAGTGATAGCAATGATATCTTCAGGATCAAATCCAAACTCAAATTCAAACGGAATGATATATCGGCCATCGATCTTTTCAATCGGCATAACGCGTGAAGTACGATCACCCACACACATCAAAACTTCATGTCCAATCATTCTCATCGCCACTTCTGTGCGCTTTTCATTGATCACCTCCTCGGTCGTGCTATTTGCAACGAATGGAAGCATAAATGCGAGAACACAAAAAATGAGTTTTTGATAAACGTTTGAAGATTGTTTAATATAGCTTAATGGCATGTCACAAAGTTATGGGATAATCACGCTTTTTTCAGGTGTTTTACACTCATTTTGCACTAATTTACACTAATCCGGGCGAGAAACAGTTGGTCTCACGTATCTTTAAACGAAACTAGAGGACTCATGTATATCCTCTTTTTAGTTGTAATTATGAAAAAACGATATGAAAAATACCTTTGTTTTATTGATTTTGCTCCTCATGGTGTTTCCTTATCCCGGATCATCACAGGATAGTTTCAATACTGAACCAGTATATGAAGTGAATCGGGTTTTACCTGCCATTTCTTTGACAAAAGAAAAATTGGCCGAGGCCACTACCCTGATTGATCTCAATAAGAAATATCCATCATCATGGGTCAGAGAATATCTTTCTGTGGAGATTATCACTACCGAAAAAGGGAAGACGCGAAATGCGGTAAGTGAAAATGACACCCTTAGCCAGGAACAAAAAGACAACATGAGAACAGCTGATTCGGGTACAGACTTTTCGGTCATCGTTCGATACATACCTGAGAACACATTAAAGCAAAACGATGCCAAAGACATGGAATTTAGGGTATCAGTAGATCCTGACCAGGAAGCAAGTTTTCCTGGTGGACCACAACAATTGGAACAATACCTGAATGAAGAAGTCAACCAGAAAATTCAAGATAGCATTTTCACGGGCTATAAGTTAGCTGCTGTAAAATTCACCATTAACGAAGAGGGCCAGGTCATTGATGCTCATGTGTTCTGGACATCCGAAGATGAAAAAGTCGATGCCATCATGTTGGATGCTATTTGCAGCATGCCAAATTGGAAGCCCGCCGAATATTCAGATGGTACAAAAGTAAAACAGGAATTTGCTTTCACTGTCGGCAATATGGAAAGCTGCGTCTTGCCGCTACTCAATATCAAGGAATTAAAGCCCTTCGACTGATTTCGAGCATGTTTGGGTTTTGCACTTCGGCCATTCTGCTGATTTTACAATCGGACGGGATTGCTTCACTATAATCTTTCTTTCAAAAATATTTAATGTGAAAAGTGACGATTATTATATAAAAATAATACAGAACTGGGTGGAGATATTTGTGATCCAACTGAGTTTGTGTCCGTTTGCTGCTAAACCATTTTTGAATGACAGAATCAGATTTGCGGTGTGCAAAGAAGTCGATCATGAAAAAATTTTAATGAGCTTTTATGATGAAGTTCAGTTTTTACTTTCGAAAAATCCGGACGAAATTTCTACTACTTTACTTATCGTTCCTGGTAAAGACAAATCCTTTTCAGATTATTTAGAATTATATGATTCATGCGATTTTCTTTTGGAAGAGACAGCTCTACACAATGTGATTCAATTGGCAAGTTTCCATCCCTCGTATCAATTTGATGGAACGCAAGTGGAGGATGTTTCCAATTATACAAATCGTGCTCCCTTTAGTGTCGTTCATTTGCTTCGTTCCGACGAGGTTAAAGAGGCACTTGATACTTTTCCAAATCCCGAAGAAATCCACATGAATAATGTGCAGAAAATGCAAACCATGGGCATAGCTAAATTAGAGAAGATGATATTTGATATTATGAAATCTTAGCTACGATGGTTTTATCAAGCTAAATTCCTGGTTGAGGTGTTTAATCGTTTTGAAGCCATCGATGTTATTCTTTAAACAGTCATGCACCACTTCTCCTAAATGCTCCTGGTATTTTGGCCAATTCTCAAAACGCGGTCTCACGTATGCATTTTCCAGGGAAGGCGTGATGGATGTGAAAAAGCCATGCGTCAATTCATTTGAATAATCATCTTTCCAGGCTTCCATATTTGCCGGCTGACCATGAGCTTCCACGTAAATTCCTTTTTGAATGTCCTCGCTGCACACCCAGGATGCAAAAGCAATGGCCTCATCCTTCGCTTCACACTTAGATGAAACAGCGATACCCGCACCTCCTAAAACTGAATGAAGAATACCTGGTGGATTTGTGCACATTAACTGATGTTGTCTATATCCATCTCTTGAATAATCCGTATAACAAAAAGCCAGGGGAGCATATATCACATCTTCATTCTCGGACATAAAATCAAAAAGATGGATTGGATTCCAGTTGATGGATTCAGGATGCGATTGAGCATTTATTCTTTTCATCAAATCCAGAACCTCAACACCTATTTCTTCAGGAACCAAAAAATCATTCTGCTCATCAATTGGAGCCCCAAACTGGGCAGTTAGCGTGAGAAAAGAGCAAAGACTATCTGTTGGACAAAGTGCCATACCGAGACGTTCCACCTCAAGCACCTCCTCCCAGGTTGAGGGTACTTTACTTTTCAGCAGATCAGGTCTGTAAACAGCGGTTTGCATCGCAGCATCTATTGGCAATGCCCATTGATGGCCATTGTAATGATAGCTGTCAAATGAGGGACCTCCAGATTGACTGCTCAATAATTCATAATCATTGGCTGAAATAAATTCATCGAGAGGTAATACACACTTTTTTGCTGCTGCTACGCCCGAATGCGGATGGTCGATGATGAGCAAATCAAAATTATTTGCTAAGTCAACCAAAGATTGATCTCCAAAATTTTTCAACGTCCTTTTACTCCAGGATATCTCAACGTGATGGGTTGAAGCATACAAAGCTGAGGCAGCTACCAACGGATCATAGCCCCTGGAATGATCCCAGGTAATTCCTTTGAGTTTAACCTTTGTCATTTCTTTTTATTCAAACTCTTTTGATAAAATGCTTGAATTTTTTCCTGACCGGCATCAGACATATAGTATTCACTCACCTTTGCGTTTTCAAGACTTAAAACAGCGGTTTGCACACCCGCAATAGATGCTTGGGTTAACTGTTTGAGTGCTTGTAACCGGTCAGCCTTTTTATTTGTCATCTCGCTGGTAAATGCGATTACTTCTTTTCTGAAATCAGCCTCTTTTGCATAGACATGATTTACCAGCCCCCTTTGCAACAACCAGTCAGCAGTAACTACTTTTCCAGTCATCAGCAATTCGTTGGCCAAATTAATGCCCAGCTTTTGTGGCAAGCGTTGTGTGCCGCCGCCACCTGGGATCAGATTTAATCCAATTTCAGGTAATGCAAATTTTGCATATGCAGAAGCGACCATCATATCACAAGCCAATGCAATTTCAAAACCACCACCAAAGGCATAACCATTTACCGCGGCAATGACCGGCTTTGAATTTCCTTCAATAGTCGCGTATAAGGATCTTCCTTTGGTCTGAAATGTATCAAAATCTGCACTGGTTTGCTGAGCATATTCTTTGATATCTGCACCAGCCATAAAAGCTTTTCCTTCTCCGGTAATCACACACACACTTGCCTCTTCACCAGGCATGGTATTTACCTTTTCAAGTGCATCTACGATTTCATTCATCATCAACGCATTCATCGCATTGAGTTGATCCGGTCTGTTAAAAATGATCCATGCTACCTTGTCTGAAACTTCGAGTTTTATATGTTGATAATTACGCATCTGCTAAGTTTTTAACTTTTCCACGGAAATGATATTGTCAGATTCAAGGGATGATATTTCCTCATCGGTGTAACCAATTTCACGTAAAATTTCGGGACCGTGTTGACCGATCATTGGAGAAGGCCGCTCAATTTTACCAGGTGTTTGACTCATCGTAAATGGAATATTGGTCACTTTTAATTTTCCGGCTTTCGGGTGCTCTACTTCAACAAACGTTTCGTTGTGCATCACTTGCGGATCGTGCTCTACATCTACCTGGTCGTTCACTTTCGAAACCCATAGGTCTAAAGCAAGCATAATCTCCAGCCACTCATCAGTCGTTTTGGTCTTTGTAATCGCTTCTATTTTATAATAAATCTCATCTCGCCTCTCAAACAAAACCTGTGGATCATCATACATCTCAAGCGTTTGATCACCCAGCGCTTCCACAATTTTATTCCATGGGCTCATGGCAATCGTTAGATATCCATCACTTGTAGCGTAGGTGCCAAAAGGAGCACTATTCCCGGGATGTCCAATACCTGAATTGGGTCGTGAAAAAGATTTTCCTAAGTTTTGAATGGTAAAAAAATCCTGCATTTGAAAGGCGATTGCTGAAGACAACAAATTCGTTTTTATTTCCTGCCCAATACCCGTTCGCTCTCTATAGTACAAAGCCGCCAAAATAGCATAGACCGAATTTAACGCATTTACCTGATCGCAGAGTGCCGTTCCAAGTGCAACCGGACCATCAGTACTTTTGCCACTGGTCATGATCGCTCCGCTTACACTTTGTACCAATAAGTCCTGACCTGGTCTTTTTAAATATGGACCATCATCACCCCAACCGGAAGCAGAACAATAAATAATCTTCGGGTTGATAGACTTTAATTTTTCATATCCCAGGCCTAATCGAGCCATCACTCCCGGTCGAAAGTTTTCCATGACCACATCAGTAGTTTCAACTAACTTGTAAAGAATTTTTATTCCTTCTTCACTTTTTACATTTAAAGCGATTGAACGCTTGTTTCTATTCCACGCCATAAAACAAGGAGATTCATCTCCTGCAATCCATTCATTAAAAAATGTCATTTTTCTAAAAATGTCACCGGTGCCATTCCGCTCAACTTTAATCACATCTGCACCCAAATCACCAAACATTTGGGTTGCATAAGGACCTTGTAATAATTGAGTAAAGTCTAATACTCTAACACCTTCTAGTGCTCTTTTCATTTATCGTTCATTTATTCTATATACCGGGGGACTGTACATAAGCCACCATCTATTTTGATATCTGCTCCAGTGATAAAAGTAGCTTCATCAGAAGCCAAAAACAGGGCAGTCATAGCCACTTCATGTGTTGTTCCCAGGCGTTGCATTGGGCTCATCTGCTTACTTGCTTCTAAAAATGATTCACCTTCATTCTTTACACGCTCAAGATTCATTGGAGTCAAAATAGCTCCTGGAGATATTGTATTGAATCGGACTCCCACATGACCGAACTGGCCTGCCAATTGATTTGTCATTGCAATCATTGCGCCTTTAGCACCTGCATAAGCTGTCCAGTTATCCCATGACCTGAATGCCTGTGTGGAAGACATATTGATGATACTACCGGATTGTTGTTTTAGCATAATCGGAAGGGCAGCTTTGATCGTTCTGAATATACTTTTCAAATTTACATTCATCACAGTATCCCAGTCTTCATTTGACATATCAATAATATTTCCTGAAATGGCCACGGCTGCATTATTGACCAATACATCTATTCTTCCGTATGCTTCGATCGTCGCATGAATCAATCTGTTTACATCATCGGTGTTGCCCACATCACATTTTATGGCCATTGCACTCCCGGAGGAAACAGTGATCGAATTCGCTTCTAATACACATTTATCTATATTAATGTCACTCATCACAACGATCGCTCCTTCTTTTGCAAATGATTGACTTATTGCCAAACCGATTCCGTCTGCTGCACCAGTAACAATGACCACCTTATTTTCTAATCTGCCCATTTAAAAATTATTTAGCCATCCAGTATTTTTCAATTTCTTCCAGTGATTTTCCTTTGGTCTCCGGGATGTATTTTCTCACAATAAAGAATGTGGGTAAACAAAATATGGCAAATAACCAGAAGATCCCGGATTCGCTTATTTCAGATCTCAACCAGGGAACGAGTTGCCCAACTATTGTATTGGCAATCCATAAAGCTAATACGGCTATGGACATGGCCCTTCCCCTGATTGCTGTAGGATACAATTCTGATAACAGCACCCAAATGACTGGTCCGTAGGAGAATGCAAAACCAGCTACAAATGTCAAGATGAATAGCATCTTCAATTCCATGGATGCATTGATGTAGAACATGAGACCAACCAGTCCTAATGAAATAACTAAAATGGTCACTCCTGTATAAAGCAATTTTTTCCTGCCAATTTTATCGATGGTAAAAATCGCTACAAACGTAAATAACATATTGATCAGTCCGATTAAGACCTGGCCTTTAAATGCCAATTGTGAATCTGCTCCACCTGATTGTAGAATACTATTGCCATAATACATAATTGCATTAATTCCACTCGTTTGGGTGAGCATGGCTAAAATAGCTCCGGCAATGATGGCAATGCGAATTCCTTTGCTTTTAAAATACTTTGTTGCAGCATGAGTGTTCTTTTCGAAGTTGGCATCACTTTCGATTTCAATTTGATACTTTTTTGAAATTTTAGCCGCTTCTTTCGTTCTTCCTTTAGATTGTAACCACCTTGGAGATTGTGGGATAAATAAAAGAAGTATAAAAAACAGGAGGGCTGGAATTGATTCAGCGCCTAACATTCCTCTCCATTGTTCACTTATAAATATTTTGTCTAACGCTCCTCCTACCGACGCATTGCTATTTGAATATTCCTGGATAAAAGCATTTGATAAAAACGCAATTAAAATGCCAACCGTAATGGCTAATTGATATAAAGATGTGAGCATTCCTCGTTTGCTTTGAGGAGCTATTTCCGAAATATACATAGGTGAAAGCATAGAAGCTACGCCGACCCCAACTCCACCAAGAAGCCTGAAAATGACTAAAGGGGTGAAGCCCATGGCAATTGAACATCCAAGAGCTGACATGCTAAATAAGATTGCGCTCAATATGAGTGCTTTTTTTCTTCCGAAGAAATCACTTAAATACCCGGCGACGACGACACCACAAACACAACCTACAAGCCCTGAGCTCACGTACCACCCCTGCAAAACATCATCTAGTTGAAATTGTGCTTTTACCAAATCAGTCGTTCCGGAAATGACAGCTGTATCAAATCCAAATAAAAAGCCGCCCAATGAGGCTACGACCGCCAAAAAAGTAATGTTCTTCATGGATACGCGTTTACTATACCTTTATGATTGAGCATGAGCTGATTATACTTTTAAACTGATTGCTAAGTAAATAGCTTGTTGCCCCTTTCACCAATAGGCCAAATATATCCTTTTCCAAAATGATAAGGAGTGCATCACTCTAATTCAAGAAGTACTAAAAAAGCCGGATCAATCGTTCATCATTCATTGCATTTTATACACTGAAGTCTGGTATGAATCACAAACCAATAAAAATGAAATGATCAAAAATATACTATTGTATCTAACCTGTACATTTGTTTTCTTGTTAAGCAGTATTTCAGTAAGCGCACAGACGATTAATTCAGCCAAAGGATATTCAACTCAAATTGGAAATGTCGTTTCAATGCTGGAGGACCTGAAAGGACGAGTGACAAATAGCGTAGTTAACCTCAATCAGTCAGAAACAGATTTCTTATTGGATAAGGATGCGAATAGAATAAGTGCACTTATTCTGCATTTGGCTGCC
>Ga0316201_10000624_pt1 | contig 20954 bp, 18 predicted proteins | sample CS6wburrow_MG_FD_204516 | JGI IMG/M metagenome (GOLD analysis project Ga0316201, IMG submission 204516) | Coastal sediment microbial communities from Delaware Bay, Delaware, United States - CS-6 worm burrow | ecosystem: Environmental > Aquatic > Marine > Coastal > Sediment | place: USA... | reverse complement strand
TGTTTATGGGCCTGGCGCTCGTTATTGTAGGACGCGGATTGCGCAATGGCATCGAGCGCGTCGTAAAACTGTTGATGCCGGCGTTGTTTGTGATGCTCGTTGTCATGATTGGCTATGCGGCAATCGCGGGTGACTTCGCGGCCGGCTTGAACTTCCTGTTTAGCGTCGACTTCAGCAAGATCACGGGAGCTGTCGTTCTCAATGCTATCGGCCAGGCTTTTTTCTCGATCTCGGTCGCAATGGGATTGATGATGGTCTACGGCGCGTACGTACCCAGGAATGTCTCGCTAACCCGTTCCGCGATCATCATCGCGACTGCCGACACTGTCATCGCGCTGTTGGCGGGACTGATGATTTTCCCGATCGTTTTTGCAAACGGCCTGGATCCGGCCGAGGGTCCGGGCCTGATCTTCAAGACCCTGCCGACCGCGTTCGTCGGCATGCCGGGCGGCGCTGTATTTGGCGCGCTGTTTTTCTTGCTGCTGGCGTTCGCAGCGATTACGTCGATCATCGCGATCCTCGAACCCATCATCGCCTACGCAGAGGACCGTTGGCACATGAAGCGCACAATGGCTTGCGGCGTGTTCGGACTCCTCGGCTGGGCGCTCGGCATAGCGAGCGTGTTGTCGTTCAACGCCTGGCAAGACGTCACACCGCTCGCGATGTTTGGCGCGTTCGACGGCAAGACAATCTACGACCTGATCGACTACTTCACGGCCAATATCATGATGCCAGTGGGAGCAATCCTGATCGCGCTGTTCGTAGGCTGGCGCATGAAGCCGGAGATGATCGAGGGTGACCTGAGTTTCTCGCATCCGCTACTGTTCAAGACCTGGTTGTGGATCATGCGTGTAGTGGCGCCTATTGCTATTCTTGGCATATTGGTCAGCGGGCTGCGGTAACACCTGGCAGCCGGGAGAAGGTTTGAGGCACCAAGCTTGGATGGTCCTGGGTCTGATTGTGGCGGCAGGTATGCCGTTGCCTGCGCACGCCTACGAAACCGATCAATACACGCAGCGCGCTACCCACATCAGGGATTCAACCGATATCCTGAATGAAAAGGTTAACGACACCATCGAGGAAATCGTCGCGGCCTGGAGCGAGGGTCACGATGAGCTTGAATTTGTGGACGCCTTTTACCGTGAACTGGGTGGCCTTCACTGGGTAGACCGGCTCGAGCGCTGGGCGATAGACTCCCCTGACGTCGACAAGCTCGACGTTGGTCGTTACGAAAGCATATTTTCGGGCCAGCCATTTTGGGCGACTCGCGTGGCGAAATTTTTCGGTACCGGGAGCACGATTCGGCTCAACGAGCAGCTGATCGGTTCCGACAAGATCGGGCATTTCATCTCGCAGGGTCGCAAGTACTACAAGCGCTACCTCGAGTCGGGTTCGGAGGCCGAGGCGGCAGAGCATTCCGCATTTACCGAGCGCGCGATTTTTGGCCAAATGTCGAACGGTATCTATTCGAACGCCGATCTTGTCGCAAATTACGAGGGACACCGGTTTTTCCGCAGCCTGTTCGAGGACGACGTCACTCCAGGCAAGCCGTCGATACTGCGCTGGGAAAGCAATGGCTGGATTATTCAGCGCGAGTTCGACTGGGCCGATCACGTGAATGAATACTGGGACGAAGCGCTCAACATCAGTCACTTCGACGGGTGGCTGTACGGCTACATGCACGACACCTTCGTCGCTATGTGCCCGAAGTACTGGGAGCGGCCGGACCTATACATGATCGCCAACGAAGAGAAACTGAAAGCGCGCTATGCCCACCTCGAACTGAGAGACGCGTCAGAGCTCAGGCTCGATTCGCTCTGCCCGGTACAGGCATTCCTCGATGGCGATACGAGTAAGTTTGTTACTCCGGAAGGAAAATCATTGCCGGATGTTCCAACATCTCCCTGATGCGCTGAATCATTGCGGCGGCGTCGTAGCCGTCTACGAAGCGATGATCGAACGACGATGACAGATTCATCATCAGGCGAATATCGACCTGGCCGTTGAGCACGACCGGACGTTCGACGGCCCGGTTGACGCCAATAATGCCAACCTCGGGTTGATTGATGACCGGTGTCGAAACAATGCCACCGAGCTTGCCGAGACTCGTGATTGTAATTGTCGAACCGGATAGCTCGTTCCTCGTAATGCTGTTGTTGCGCGCCGCCTCGGAGATACGGCGAATCTCGCTCGCGAGCTGATCCAGCGACAACGCGTCTGCATTCTGAACCACGGGAACCTTGAGACCATCACTGGTCTGTGTTGCGACGCCGAGATGCACCGGACCATGCTGGATCAGGACATTACGATCCTTGTCGTACGTCGCGTTGCACTGCGGGAATTCCCGAAGTGCGCGGATCAGCGCCAGCCCGAGAAACGGCAATGGCGTCAATCGCTGTTCCGGGTTCGTGTTCTTGCTATTCAAGTGCTTGCGCAGTGCCTCGAGTTCGGTGATATCGATCTCTTCGACGTAGGTGAAATGCGGTATCTCGCGAGAGGCCGTCGCCATGCGCTCGGCAATGATGCGTCGCAGACCAATGACCTTGATTTCTTTTGTTTCTGGCCGAACGCCTGTAGCAGCGCCGCTTGACGGCGCGACCAAACCCGTCGCGGTGGCAAGCACCGCTCCTGCAGTATTGCGATACGCCTCGAAGTCCTTACGCGTAATGCGACCACCTGCTCCTGTACCTGGCACCTCCTGCAAGTTGATACCCGCTTCTTTTGCGCGGCGCCTGATGGCCGGGGAGGTCGCGACGCGCGATTGCTCGCTGGGGCGAGTACCTGCAGGTTCAGGCTCGGTTACAAGTGCGGGCTCCTCTGTCGGCGCAGTGCTTGCCACCGGGGCAGTTGCGTCCGTCTCGAACACGACAACTGCCGCACCAACGGCAACGATGTCACCCGGCTCGCCGGCGAGTTTGATGACCTTGCCGGAAACCGGGGATGACAGTTCGACCGCCGCCTTGTCAGTCATCATCGTGCAGACGAGATCCTCCTCGGTAACCTGGTCACCGACCTTGATGAACCACTCACCAATTTCGGATTCGACCATGCCTTCTCCGAGGTCCGGCAGCTTGAATTCGTACTCGCTCATTCGACCTCCATTATATTTCTAATGCCGGCGACGAGTCGTTTCTTGCCCGGGAAGTACTGCCACTCGAACGCGTGCGGGTAGGGCGTATCCCAGCCGGCGATGCGCGCGATGGGCGCTTCGAGATTGTAGAAGCAATCCTTCTGCACGCGCGCTGCGATTTCGGCACCGAAGCCGGCGAAGCGGGTGGCTTCATGCGCTATCACGCAACGCCCCGTCTTGTTGACCGAATCGGCAAGTGTGTCTGTATCGAGCGGTGCGATGCTGCGGATGTCGATGATCTCGGCATCGACGCCGACTTCCTCGGCGGCGGCAATGGCGACATGCACAAGCGTGCCGTATGTGATGATCGTGAGTTCGCTGCCTTGCCGAACAATCTCGGCCTCACCGAGCGGCACCGTGTAGTGTCCGTCAGGCACCTCGCCCTTTGGATGGGATGCCCACGAGATGGCCGGTTTTTCCGGGTCGCCATCGAAGGGGCCGTTATAGATACGCTTGGGTTCGAAAAACACGACCGGGTCGTCCGACTCAATCGAACTGATCAACAGGCCCTTGGCATCGTAAGGATTTGAGGGCATGACGATGCGGATGCCACTGACATGCGCAAATATCGCCTCGGGGCTTTGCGAATGTGTCTGGCCACCTCGAATACCACCGCCACAGGGCGTACGAATCGTAACGGGCGAGAAAAAGTCACCGCAGGAGCGGTACCGAATTCGTGCGAGCTCGCTGACGATCTGGTCAAAGCCCGGATAAATGTAGTCAGCGAACTGAATCTCGGGAACCGGCCGCAGGCCGTTCAGGCCCATGCCGATCGCTGCGCCGATAATGCCGCCTTCGGCGATCGGCGCATCAATCACCCGGTGTTCGCCATACTTGCGCTGTAGTCCATCCGTGCAACGGAAGACGCCGCCGAAGTAGCCAATATCTTCGCCCAAGAGGACGACGTTCGGGTCCTTGTCCATCATGACGTCGAGGCCCGAACGGATGGCCTCGATCATGTTCATCTGGGTCATGACGTTGACCCTCCACCATTGACGCCTTCCACTTCCATCATGCGGCGACGCTGCGACTCGAGGTGCCGCGGTGTCTCGGCGAAAACGTCGTCGAACATGGTTGACGGATCGAGGAAAGGTCCCTCGGTCATCGTTCCGTACTGCTGCGCCTCTTTCCACGCCGCAAGCACTTCAGCTGTCAGTTCTGCTTCGAGCTCCTCGTGCTTTTCATCGGACCAGTGACCGAGCGAAATAAGGTGTTGCTTGAGACGCTCGACAGGATCACCAAGCGGGAACGACTTCCACTCATCCTTGGGCCGATACTTGGTCGGGTCGTCGCTCGTTGAGTGTGCGCCACCACGGTAAGTGACAAGCTCAATCATCGTCGGACCACCACCACGCCGTGCACGATCGGCAGCCCACAATGTGGTCGCGTAGATAGCGAGGAAATCGTTACCGTCAACGCGGATTCCCGGGATACCAAGCCCGAGGCCCCTGGCTGCGAACGGGCGTCGGCCGCCACCAGCAGTGCCCTGGAACGTCGATATGGCCCATTGGTTATTGACGACATTGAGAATGACAGGCGCCTGGTAAACGGCTGCAAACGTAATGGCGTGATGAAAATCAGCCTCGGCGGTCGAGCCGTCGCCGACCCAGGATGCGGCGATGTGGTCCTCCCCCTTGATCGCCGATGCCATGGCCCAGCCAACGGCATGCGGGTACTGCGTGCCGAGATTACCGGAGATGGAAAACATGTTGGCCTTGGCGCTGTGATACATGATCGGCAGTTGCCGGCCCTTGCACATGTCACGGGTGTTGGAGAGGCACTGGCACATCATGTCAACGAGCTTCATGCCGCGGTACATGAACAGGCCCTGGTTGCGGTAAGAGGGGAAACACATGTCGCCCGGGCGCAACGCCATACCCTGGGCTATCGATACGGCTTCCTCGCCAAGCGCTTCCATGTAGAACGAAATCCTGCCCTGGCGCTGGATTTGCCACATGCGCTTGTCAAAGATACGGTTAAGCACCATCCAGCGCAGTGCTATCTGCAACTTCCCCGGATCCAGGTCGGGCGCCCACGGACCAACGGCCTGGTAATCGTCATCAAGGACACGGATCAGGCCGGAACTCATGTATTCGATGTCACGCGTGCGCGCGTCGATCGACGGCTTGTCGACGCTGCCGGCAGGCGACAGATCGAGATAACCGAAGTCCGGCGTTTCGCCCGGTCGTGCCGTTGGGCGGGGAATGTGGAGTCGTGACTTTTTATCGATCATATATCGAGTCCTTACCCTTCGGCACCGGCAACGATTCGTCGCGCGAGCTCGTCGGCGATGATGTTGGTTGGCTGTTTACTCGTTTTCGCTTCGTCGAATATCAGCTTGAGGCGTTCTGGAATGCCACCGATTTCGGTGCGCACCTCTTCTTCCGAGCTGCCGCCATAGTACTCGCGGGCAACATTGATGATACCGCCGGCATTGATCACGTAGTCAGGTGCGTACAGGATATTGCGATCGGCGAGACGCGCGCCGTCGGCTTCGGTCGCAAGCTGGTTATTCGCGGCGCCCGCGACGATGCTTGCCTTGAGTTTCGGAATCGTCTGCGATGTCAGGATGTTGCCCAGTGCGCACGGAGCGAGCACATCAACATCCGCATACAGCAGATTCGCCGGGGCGATCTCGGTCACCGGCAATTCGTTTTTTGCGAGTTTCAGGTTTTCGCGATTGACATCAGAGACCGTCAGAATCGCGCCCGCTTCGTGCAGCAATCGACAGAGATGCAGACCCACATGGCCGACACCTTGAACCGCAACACGAATGCCCTTTAGCGAATCGGCACCAAGACGGGATTCAACCGCAGCTTCAATGCCGAGGAACACGCCTAGCGCCGTCAGCGGTGACGGGTCACCTCCTGCGTTGCCGCCACTGCGTGGCAAACCAGACACGTAGCCGGTTACTTCGTTGACCTGGCGCATGTCTTCGACGCTGCAACCGACGTCTTCGGCCGTGATGTACTTGCCGCCCAGGCTCTCGACAACACGACCGAAAGCATGAAAAAGTTCAGGCGATTTCGGCGCGTTGTCGTCGGCGAGGATCACGGATTTGCCACCGCCAAATTCGAGGCCTGCGACGGCATTCTTGTAGGTCATGCCGCGCGACAGGCGCAGTGCGTCCGTCAGTGCGTCGGCGTCAGATGCGTACTGCCAGCGGCGGCAACCACCGGCCGCAGGGCCGAGAGCCGTGGAGTGAATTGCAATAATCGCCTTGAGTCCGGATTTCGGGTCCTGCACGAAGTGCAGGGACTCATGCTGGTCGAAATCGGGGTGATCGAAAACGGGCATAGCAACGCCTCCACCGGCGAATCTGGGGTATCCAATATATACCGTTAAAACCGCACAGATATTGCAATTTCATTTGCCTATCTCGAAAAAACAGCATAAGTTATGCGTACTAGTCGTAAAAAAAGCATAAATAATGCAGACAGTGAAGCTCGACGCCACAGACCGCCGAATTCTCGGCTGGTTACAACAAGAACCCGGCATCAATGCATCCGAGCTTGGTGAAAAGATAGGCCTGTCTCAATCGGCCGTCTGGCGCCGCATTCAAAGCCTGCGTGACGAGGGCGTGATCAAGGATCAGCCCGTCAAGCTCGACCGCGAAAAGGTCGGGCTCAACACGATGGTGTTTGCGCACGTAAAACTGACGTCGCACGGTCGCAGCAACCTGGCCGAGTTTTCCGAGGCCGTGAGCCAGTACCCCGAGGTACTTGACTGCTACGTGTTACTCGGCAACGTCGATTACCTGCTGCGCATTGTCACCCAGGACATCAAAGCCTACGAACGGTTCTTTTTCGAGAAGCTGTCGCAGCTACCCGGTATCCAGGAAGTGAATTCGTCGATCGTGCTATCGGATATCAAGCACACAACGGTGCTGCCGATCTGACGAACGTTGCATGTCCGCTCTCATTGATGGCGGGCGAATTCGCTCGGCAGTGGTATTATTGCAGTGCTTCGGAATATCAACACCAGACAAGGAGTCGATTCAATGTCCACCCGTCTTGACCTGTCCAAGCTCAATCTGATGGATGCCCTCGATCTCGCGAAGCTAATCGAGATGGAGGCGTGCCACCGCTACCAGATGTTCGCATCCCAACTCGGCCGCACCGGCGGCTACGATGCTGGAGCCTTCTTCGCAACGATGGCGGAGAACGAGGCCAAGCATGGCCAGGAGCTGGAGGCCCGGCGTAAGACCCTGTTCGGGGATGCCCCTGCGCGGCTGACGCTGGACGACCTGTACGACGTAGAGGCCCCGGACATGGGGGCGCCGCACCGCGGCATGTCCACCGTCCAGGCCTTCGAGGTCGGGCTCGCCGCTGAGAAGAAGGCGCACGACTTCTATGACATGGCCTTGCCGGGTATCACCGACCCCGATGTCCAGGCACTGTTCACCGAGCTACGAGACGAGGAGACCGAGCACGTCGAGATGCTGCGGGAGGCAATGGCCAAGCTACCTTCGAGCGCTGCCGCCGAGGTCGAATTCGACCTCGATGAGACCCCCTATCTGTAGGTAGAGGTAAGCGGTTGCCGAGCGAATTTCTGTCTCGGCGTACTGAAGTGCGGGTTAAATCTGCGCTATTAGAGTAGATTAGTGATTGATCCAGCAGAAAACGTAAGTCAAGGAGAGCCGAAAAACGGCCAAATGTAATGGGACAATCCTACGAAATTGTATCGATCCAACGAGCACAGACCCCACCCGACGCCGAAAGCGCTAACTGGCATGATTATGTAATCGCGTTTGCAGGCACGAACACCGTCCAAGGCTGCCGACAAGGGAGTCTCAAGGACGTGACGAGCGCGGTGGAGGAAATTGTCGAACAACTTAACGAGCGGCACTGGAAAAAACGCAGCCGGACCAAGAAGACCTAGTCACTTTTCTCTCGGAGCCCGGCCGCTGCGCAGACAAAATAGCGCATTACCGCAAGCAGGACCTCGATTCAGGGGGTCAGACGCTTAACCAGCGGCCTAGTTGGCCAGCGAATAAACGAAATCCACGTACGCTTTTTCGACATCAGCAAGCCCGGCCGCTTCTGTTCCTTCGCCGGGCTCGATCAACATGATTTCGTTCGGTGCATGTGCGCCGGTGCCGTACCCCAGGCCGGCAGGCACAAGGGGTAAGCCGAGTCGATCGGTAAACTGGTAGAACGGCGCGCTACCGGCAACGCGTGGTTGTACTGCAATGTCATCCGCGTATTTCTTGAAAACACCCAGCGCAGCCTGAACGGCCGGTGCATCCACCGATGTCTGTGCGGCCGGGTAACCCCCCAGCTGGCGAATTTCGATGTCTGCGAATCCATTGTTGTCGAGATGGGCGCGTATCTTCGCCATCGCCTCATCGGGCTGGATATCGGGCGGCAGGCGCGAATCGACTTTGGCGGTAGCACGGTGCGGCAGGATGGTCTTCGTACCTTCGCCCGTGTAACCACCCCAGATACCATCAATATTCATCGTGGTGGTGAACAGCAACTCGATCGCGGCGTCTTTGCCGGTCATGCCGTCGATCCACTGGCTAACGCCGAACACATCCTGCATTTGCTGGTCGGACCACTGCTCGATGCCCGCATTGATCAACCGTGACTCCTCGATGTTCGGTGCACGAATGTCATCGTAGTAACCGGGCACGAGAATCGTATTGCCGTCCGTGGAAACGAGTGTCGACAGTGCCTGCACGAGTTGCCACACGGGTGAGCCAACAATCGCCTTATACGAACCATGGATTTCCGCTACGGCCGGGCCGCCCCATTCACCGCCGCTGGCGATCATCTCAAAATAGATGATGCCCTTAACGCCAAGAATCACGCTGACAGTACCGTCGGGACGCTGCGAGTTGAACGGGAACAATACGGTGTCGGCTGTTCGCAGTCGGTCCTCATAGGCATCGACGATCTGCGGATAGTGCGGCGAGCCGAGTTCTTCTTCACCCTCGGCTGTAAGCATGATGTTGACCGGCAACGTGCCATCGACTGCGATGATCGATTCCAGTGCATTGAGAAAGGCACGCTCAGGTCCCTTCTGGTTGGTTGCACCACGCGCCATGATCACTTTGCCGAGTTTATGATCGACGACCTCGGCGGCAAATGGCGGGCTGTCCCAGTCCTCGGGGTTAACCGGCTGCACGTCGTACATGAAATAAACAACGAGCGTCTTGTCGGCGCCCGCATCGTAATAACCCCATACACCCGGGTGGCCATCCGTGGGCACGATTTCGGCTTCTGTGAAGCCGAGGTCTTCAAGGTCCTGGCGCACGAGTTCAGCCATGTCTGTGATGCCAACATTCTGGGCCGAAATGGACGGCTGCCTTAGCCAGCGCTGAATCGAGGTGAGGTGCGCATCCAGGTTTTCATCGATGTGGTCGTATACGGCCTGGTGCGATTCCATGTAAGCCGGAATGGCATCGAAGTCATAAGCCTCGTCAGTCGCCAGGGAAAACGCCGGGCGTACGACGGACTCGGTTGCAGGTTCAACGGGCGTTGCGGACTGTTGGCACGCGGCCAGCGCAATCAACGGCAAAAGCGACAGAAGCATTCTCATTGTGGTTCTCTCCGCAGGTTTACCAGCAGGCGTACCGTTCGAGTACATCTCTGCGTCGACATCTTGTCAATTTACACGAATTTAGATTTGGTAGGATGCTCGAATGAATGACAAGTCCGATCGCATCAGTGCCCTGAAGATCGACCGCAGCGCAGCAACGTCCTCAGGTGGAGGGCGGCTGTGGCTGCTCATACCGTCAGCCCTGATCGTGTTGGCGCTCGGCTGGTGGTTCCTGCTGCGGCCGAGCGCCGGTGCGGTCATGGTCGAAACGGACACGGCGCGGCGGCCGCCGAGTATCGCAGCTGCAAGCAGTGTGCTCGATGCATCCGGGTACGTGGTAGCTCGCCGCCAGGCGACGGTGTCGTCAAAACTGACCGGCAAAGTCGAAGAGGTCCTCGTCGAGGAAGGCATGCGCGTGGAGAAGGGCCAGATCGTGGCGCGGCTCGATGATGCGACGCAGCAGGCGCAAGTGCATCTTGCCGAAGCACAGGTTGATGCGTCGCAGGCGGCATTGGCTGAGATCGAGGCACAGCTGCGGGCCGCGAGGTTGGAGCGCGACCGCTTGCGCGAGATGGCCGAGCGCCAACTGACAAGCGCCGCGAGTCTCGATTCGGCAGAAGCTGTTTACGACGCGCTGGCAGCCAAGCTGGAAACCGGCAAGGAAAACGTTGGGGTTGCAATGAGTAACGTGGCGCTCGCGCGCGACGCACTCGACAACATGACGATTCGCGCGCCGTTTGGCGGCATGGTCGTATCAAAGAACGCCCAGCCGGGTGAGATGATTTCGCCGGTGTCGGCCGGTGGTGGCTTCACGCGCACCGGTATTTGCACGATCGTCGATATGGAGTCACTGGAGATCGAGGTCGACGTCAACGAAGCCTATATTCAGCGCGTGTCGTCCGGGCAGCGGGTCAGCGCGACGCTGGACGCATATCCGACCTGGCAGATTCCGGCCGAGGTCATTGCGATCGTGCCAACGGCGGACCGACAAAAAGCGACGGTTCGGGTGCGCATCGGATTTCTCGAGCGCGACGGGCGTGTGTTGCGTGACATGGGCGTCAAGGTGGCCTTTCTCGGCAGTGAGGCTCCCGCTGAACCGGAACAGGAATTACAGGGTGTGCTGATTGCCCGTGAAGCTCTGCATGACGATGCCGATGGAGCCTTCGTCTGGCGCATCAGTAATGGCATTGTCGAGAGGCGGGGTGTGGAAGTGTCTGGTTCGCTGGACAGGGAGCGGGTCCTTGTTTTACGCGGTCTGGCGGTAGGTGATACCGTGATTCGTTCAGCAGAAGGTGGCCTGAGCGCCGGTCAGAAAGTAGTAACAGAATAGAAGAGAACAACCATGAGTGATGTATTGGCGGAACTGCGTGGCGTCAGCCGTACTTATCAGAAAGGTAAGGAACGTGTAGAGGTCTTGCACGAGCTGGACCTCGACATTCCGAACGGTGATTTTGTCGCGATCATGGGCCCGTCCGGCTCGGGTAAAACAACCCTGCTAAACCTGCTCGGCGGGCTTGATCGCCCGAGCAGCGGATCGGTAAAAGTCGGTGACGCGGAGCTGTCATCGATGTCGAACAACCAGTTGTCGAACTGGCGGTCGACACATGTGGGTTTCGTGTTCCAGTTCTACAACCTGCTGCCCGTGCTTACGGCGCAGAAGAACGTTGAGCTGCCATTGCTGCTGACGAATTTCAGCGGCAAGGAACGTGCCGCGCGCGCAGCGATCGCACTCGACATCGTTGGTCTCGCGGATCGTGCCAGGCACCTGCCGCGCGAGCTGTCCGGCGGACAGGAACAGCGCGTTGCGATCGCGCGGGCAATCGTCTCGGATCCAAACCTGTTGCTTTGTGACGAACCGACGGGCGACCTCGATCGCGAAACCGCAGACGAGATCCTGAAGCTGCTGCAGATTCTCAACAGCGAGCATGGCAAGACCATCGTCATGGTGACGCACGACGCACAGGCGGCGGACTATGCCAAGCGTACGTTACATGTTGACAAGGGCCAGCTCGAATCGAGGGCAGAGGCATGAAGTACTTTGGCCTGGTCTGGAAGAACGTCTGGCGCAAGAAAATCCGAACGTCGTTGACGATCCTGTCGGTGCTCGTGGCTTTTCTGATGTTTAGCCTTCTGAACGCGATCGGGCAGGCGATGACGGGCGGCGGCGCCACGATTGAGTCGGCAAGACGGCTGGTCGTTATTGACAAGGTCTCGCTGATTAACCTGCTACCGATTGCCTACGGCAATCGTATCGCTGCTATTCCCGGAGTCGACAAGGTGGCGCATGCAACCTGGTTCGGCGGCTACTACCAGGACGTGAAAAATCAGTTTGGACAATTCCCGGTCGAGCCCGAGGAGTACCTGGCGCTGTTCCCGGAACTCGAGATCCCCGACGAGCAGTACCGTGCTTTTCTCGCGAACCGGACAGGTGCGGTTGTTGGGCGCTCGCTCGCCGAGAAATATGGCTGGTCGGTGGGCGACCGCATTCCTATTCATTCCTCAATATGGTCAAAGAAAGACGGTAGCCAGAGCTGGGAATTCGACATTGAAGGCATCATGGAGAACACCTCGTCGGGCGGTTCGGATGCAATGCTGCTGTTTCATTATGAGTATTTCGACGAGGCACGTCGCGGCGGTCAGGGGCAGGTCGGCTGGTACACGATAACCTTGAACGAGGGTGCTAACCCGGTGGAAGTCGCCAATGCTGTCGATGCAGAATTTGCCAACTCCCCGAACGAGACCGAGACAAGCACGGAAGCTGCATTCGCGGAATCATTCATGGAGCAACTCGGCAATATCGCTCTGATCGTTCAGCTGATCCTGGGTGCCGTGTTTTTCACGCTGCTACTTGTCACAGGAAACACGATGTCGCAGTCGGTTCGTGAGCGGATCAGTGAGTTGGCCGTCCTGAAAACAGTGGGATTCAGAGACCGCACGGTTCTCGGCGTTGTACTCGCAGAGTCGATCCTGATCATCGCTATCGGCGGCGGCCTCGGCCTCTTGCTTGGGTGGTTTGCGACCGCTGCGCTGAGCAGCGCTTTCACCTCGATGATGGGAATCGGCTTGTCCTTGTCGACCGGCCTGGTCGCGATGGGCATTGGCATCATGATCTTCGCCGGTGTTGCCGCAGGAATATTCCCGGCGATGTCGGCAATGCGCCTGTCCATCGTCGATGCGCTGGCAAGGCGCTAGGGGGCCGGCCATGCGATTTATCAACCAGGTTTTCGCCGTCACGATGCTCAATATTCTCAACTTGCCCAAGCGTATCGCCACCTCAACAGTCGCCATTGTTGGCGTGCTGGCCGTTGTCCTCGTTTTTGCCGCCGTACTGTCAATGGCCAAGGGATTTGAAAGAACGATGATTGCGACAGGCGCTAAAGATGTGGCCATCATTTTGCGTAGCGGTGCGACATCGGAATTGACCAGCGGCTTCTCGAACGAGCAGACGCTGATCATTGGCAACATGCCGGGTGTGCTCAAAAATGGTGACCAGCCTGTGTCGTCGGCGGAATTGTTTGTCGTTGTCGATATCAAAAAGCGTTCCAATAATAAGGATGCCAACGTGCCCTTTCGGGGTATCCAGAATGGTGCCTTCGATGTGCGCGATGGCGTCGTGCTGGTTGATGGCCGCATGTTCGAGACTGGTAAGAACGAGATGATTGTCGGCCGCGGTGTGGAACAGGAGTTTGTTGGCATCAGCGTGGGCGACACGATTCGCTTCGGTCTCGTCGACTGGCAGGTCGTTGGCGCTTTCGAGGCCGGCGGGGGTTCTGCGGAGTCGGAAATCTGGACCGATGTGCGCGTGCTTCAGGATGCCTACCGGCGCGGCAACAGCTATCAGTCGGTGCGCGTCAGGCTTGAAAGCCCGGAGAGCATCGACGCGTTGAAGGAGGCGGCCGAAGCGGATCCGCGCGTCGACGTAGACGTCTCCAGCGAGCGCGACTACTACGCAGCCCAGGCCGAGGGGCTGAGCCGGTTTATTCGTATCCTCGGTTACCCGATCACGTTTCTGATGGCGATCGGTGCCGTATTCGGCGCGCTGAACTCAATGTACTCGTCAGTGTCGGCGCGCGGTACCGAGATCGCAACGTTGCGAGCGTTAGGCTTCGGACCATTTGCCGTACTGGTCTCGACCATCATCGAATCAACACTGCTGGCCCTGGTCGGTGGGCTGCTCGGCGGCGCGCTTGCGTATGTTGTTTTCAACGGTTTTCGCGTATCGACATTCAACGGCAACAGCTTCAGCCAGGTCGTGTTCGACTTTGCGGTGACCGGAGACCTGCTCGCACAGGGCATTGTGACGGCGTTGATTATCGGACTTGTTGGTGGGCTCCTGCCTGCTCTTCGCGCCGCCCGATTGCCAGTGGCTCAGGCACTCAGGGAGCTGTGACTTTTGCCGGTGCGATGGCCAGCTCTGAAACGTCGCGATAGTTGCCGAACTTGCCCTTGATAAACGTATTAAACGCAATTGCGTAACGCGGCTCATTGGTGGTGTTTGGCTCGACGTAATGCTGCAAGCCTGAAGAAAACAGAATGACGTCTTTCTCGGCAGGGGTAACAACATTCAATGGCGTATTGAAAATATTCTGGCGACTGCGCACAGGAGTCATTTCGAGTTGCTGGTAGCCGCGGTTTTTATCGAACACCATGCTCGGGATGGGGTCGGGCAGCTTTGTGTAATAGAGCGATCCTGAAATCACCGAGTTGGAATGCGAATGCCCGTGCATGCCGCTGTTCGGGTGATTAATCAGGGTCCAGGATTGCGTGACATAAAGCCGCTGGTCGATGCCCATAACTTCACTGGCATAGATGTCCAGTACCTCGTGCACAGCCTCCTTCAGGCTTGCGAGTTCCGGGTGCTCAAAGATGTAGAGGTCTTCGGAGATCAGGTTGTCCCGGTTCTCAACCATCTTGAGATTCTTCAAATATTCTTCCTGCTCCGCGCTGATCGCGTGGCCGATGTTGGCCCGAAAGACCGGCTCAGCAAAAAGAGGTTCAACTTTGTATTCTGTAATAGCCATTGTTTTTTGATCCGAAAATGCGTGTCGTTGTAACGAATGACGACACATAGTAGTCATTAAAACTGCAAATACAAGCCGCCGGCGCTAGTGATCGAGGCTGCGACTGCTGTTCCAGAGCGAACGCGCCTGAAAGGCCGCGGCGATGACTTTTTGCTCGTCGGCCGTCAGGTCCGGGTGCCAGGCCTCGAACAGGAGATTGACGCGAGGATGTGCGCTCCTGTTCCAGCTTTCATGACGAAAGGCGTCGTCAAATGCGAACACCTTGCCGGTCTGCCACTCGTAGTCGGCGTCGATGACGCGAATCGCCGCATCCCCCGGGAATATGATGGGCAGGTGCACGGTCATGTCAGTGTTCGCAACGCCGAAGTGCGGCGGGATGTGTTGCCCGCCCTGCAGCACCGAAAACAGGATTTCGCTCGGACCGGTCGGTGTGTCGACGAGTGGAACGTTAGCGAGTATTTCAAGCGTTCGCGGGAACAGTTCCAAAAGACGCGGATTCGGGACGCCCATCTTGTACAGGTGAAACGAGCCCCAGTTCAGTGAATCGGCAATCGGTTTCCAGTCGTTGCCGAGACTCGCGGCGTTGGCATCGAGATAGGGTGTCTGCTCGTCCGCGGCCACATTCTGTGCCGCGAGGAACTCGTCCCTGATATCGGTCCACCTGTCTTCCAGAAACTGGAACCAGGGTGCGTGATCCGCTGAATAAACAGGAATCGGCTCCAGTCCTGGAACGAAGAACAAATGCGGCTGTTGCTCCGGATGGCGGTACTTGAACTCCGAATCATGGGTCTGGCACCAGATTGCCCCGGCAATTCTGTCGACGTCTGCCGCGGGGTAAGCGGCCGTGAATTCCTCGATACAGGCCGCGTGCAGGCGCGTGAAATGGCGGCGAATTGCGTTGTTGGCCGCTTTTGAGCGCTGCCTGATGAGTTCGTCCGCTCCGTCAGCCCGCCATGCATTGATAAAGCGCGGGTCGAGGTCGGCGCCCAGAGACCAGGCTTGCGTGGCAGCGTCCGGTTTGCTGAGCAACTGCAGGCAAAAGCCAAAGAACAGGTAAGGCGTCGGGTTACTCCTGTCATATTGGATGGCCTGGCGGTACAAGGATGCCGCGCGTTCCAGGTTGCCAGACTCTTCGGCCTCAAGTGCGCTCGAGCAGAGGCGATTCTGGATTTTAGTGGTGTCTTGATCGGGCGTCATACTGGTGTCAAAAAGGTGCTTTGCTGTCTTCAGTTGGGGCCGCTATAATGCCGCCCCATTTTTCCGGATGGAAATTTCAATGAGCAATTCAGACAAGGCTGCCTCTTCACAAGCGTTTGAAGGCAGAATGTTCCTCTATAGTAAGCCTGAGTTGCTTACCAAGGAAGATCACGGCGATATGGGTTTATCGAAACCCGAGCGCCCATTCGACTTCGCCAGGGACGTCAAGGGCCTGCCGGTCGTTACCACCGAGATCCAGACCGCACAGAAACACTATCCGGTGATTTTTTCTGATTTTGAGAACCCCATCCTCCTGGCGATTGTCGGCATCGTCGATGACATCAACCTGTTTGTCGAAGAAGATGGCAAATGGGAGCGGGACAGCTACATACCATCGTATTTACGTTGCCATCCTTTCGCGCTAGCGACCCGTGGTGAAGGCGAGTACGCCGTCATCATCGATGAAGATTCCGGTCAGCTCAGCAAGGATCCCGAAATTCCGTTCTTTAAAGACGGTGAGCTGTCGGAGGCGATACAGCCGCGGCTCGATATGTGCGGGCAGTTCAACATAGAGCAGAAAAGGAGTCAGGAATTCTGCAATCGCGTCAAGGAACTGGGCCTGTTGAACGGCCAGCGTGTGACGCAAACGTTGTCGGATGGGACTGAGGAGACGATCGCCAATTACGTCAGCATCGATCCCGGCAAGCTCAAGGATCTCGACAAGGACACATTGCAGGAACTGCATGTAGACGGCTCGATGGCCGCTATTTACGGGCAGCTTTTCTCGCTTGAGAACTGGAACCGGCTCATTGCCAGGCGCAATCGTCGTCTCGGAATCAGCTAGACGACAGGCAAATCTCTCGCCCGTAAGGGGTCTCGTGCTCGCGGACCCACTTGCTGAGCAGCCATTTCTCGCCGGCAGTAATCGGCTGTCCCGCATGCAGTGAACTTCGCAGAGCCTGCCCGTCGTCGCCCGTATTGTTGAATCGCAGCAATTCGCCGGCAGCGGTCTTTGCGCCGGTTTCGACGTGTGGAAACCAGGTTTCGCCGCCCTCATAACCGTCATCACCGAGGGCCAACAGGATGGTTAGCGTCCGCTGCCCGCCCTGTGCGATGCCTTGCGGAGACCCGGCTTGCTTGTCGCTGATGCAATCAAGGTGCGCCTTGTAACGTTGACCGGGCGTGTAGTGCAGAAGGCTCGGTACCTCGCCGTGTGAGACGTCGAATCCACCAGCCGTGGCGAGCCGCCGCTCGAACAGCTTGCCGACCCAGCCAAGATGCTCCGGGTACCATTGTGCGCATTGATTTATGCGCACCGGGTGCGCGATGGGCTTGCCGGTATCCGGGTCAATAACGGCGGACGGTCGTAGCTGCGGGCCCAGCAGCTCGCGCAGGGTGTTGATGAGAATCGGCGGCGCGAAGGCGGCGCTACGCTCTACGCGAAGCTCTTTCTCCGTGACGACAGGTCGCCATTCAGGTGGCTGCCAGTCGTCCCATCCCCAAGCGTCGTAAATCGCGACGACGGCCTTTGCCTCGGCATGACCGTCCGCAGCACATTGCCGCAACGCGTCCTGCCATGGCAGCTCGCCAGGCCAGGAATGAAAACAACTCAGTTCGGCCTCAGCAAATCGCCTGTGGCCCGCACTACTAATGCGGGCCAGCATGGCCGCGATCTCATCGCTGTCGCCCGCCGCCACCAGCATGAGCAGTAAGAGTCTCTCGGCAACGCGGTTACCCGCAGCCGCATCAGCAATCAGCCTGGCACGCAGATCAGCGTTCACAGCGGCGCCAATTAACGGTCCATGCAGACGGCATCGTAGGCCACGGTCATGCGTGGCTGGCTGCCGTGGATCGGCATGGTGCCGTGCCACATATAGGAAGGAAACAGCACGAGCATCCCGACTTTTGGCTGCACGTATTTCTCGGCCGTAGCGCCAGGCACCGGAAAACGCGGCTCGCCGAACTTGATCCAGCCGCTCTTCGCCTCGGTGTCCTCGACCTCGGGCGGCACTTCGGCGTAGTACGCCGAGCTGATCCAGCCTTCGGGGTGGACATGATTCACGTGATAGCCCTCTTTGCCGAGCCGCACTGACCAGCAACCGGTCATGACGATCTGGCCGCGATTACGAACCGTCATCGGGTGTGCTGAATTGGTACCAATGTGTTGTCGATACTGCTCTATAGGTTCCTGCAATGCCTGCAGGAACGAGACGATGATCGGGTCGGGGTCACCCAGTAAACCACGTGGCGTCTGTGTGCCATTGCGCAGGCTTTGATCGAGCGGCTGTGCGTGAAACTTGTGACGTTCGACCAGCGCCGCATTCAGGTCGCTGCGGAATTCGTCTATCGACGACCAGCCGCGCGGCGTGTCGATCATGTAGGGCTGCACGAAGCGCTCGTAGTCATACAGCTCCTCATACCGCGGATCGCCGAGCAGTCGTGCCGCTGTTGCCTCCAGGGCGACATACCACTGGTTAAGCGGTGCGGCCTCACGAGCGAGTTCGATCAGCGGCATCGCCTCGTCGGCACGTCCCAGCGACATCAACGGGTCGAGCAGCAGGTCGATGTGCGCGCCATAACCCTCCAGGCCGGCGGCGGCATTTTCGGCACACGCCAGTGCTTCGGCATAGCGACCGGTTTCCTGGTGTACTGCGGAAAGCTCGGACTGCACCGCCTTGTCGCGCATGTGTTCTTCGCTAAATGCGTTGAGCACGTCGTAGGCCTTGTCGTACTCGCCAGCAGCGTGCAGCAGTTGCGAATGCGCGATGCGCAGTGGCAGGTAGTCCGGCAGCGAGCTGATGGCTGCGCGCACCGCCCCGTCCCATTTCGCGTCACCGCGCATGTAGCGCAGGCGTGCCAGTAGCCGGTGCAGGTCAATGTTGTGTGGGGCAGCGCCGATACCGTCGAGCAGTAAACTCTCTGATTCATCGAAACGACTGAGCCCGGCCAGGGAGCTGGCGAGATTGAATACGATTTCCGGCCCCTTGACGCCGCTTTTCGCCGCAAGCATGAGCTCGTCGATCGCTTCTTCGTGACGGCTCTCCTTGCTTAACAGGGCACCAAGGTCGTGGTGCGCAGCGCCGTAACCCGAATTGATGGCAAGCGCCCGCCGGTAAGCGAGTTCCGCTTCGGCCGTATCCTCCATGCCGCGGCGTGCCGTGCCGTAAGCCGTCCACGCCTCGGCATCGTCATCATTGTCTTTGATCAGCCGTTCGCATTCGGCCATTGCCTCGGTGTAGTGGCGCGCTGAGTTGAGAGCACGAGCCAGCGCGATCCGGGCGGGACGGAAACTGTCGTTGGCAGCCAGGGCGTGACGATACTGTTCAATGGCCTCCTCGGTTCTGCTTTCGGCCCTGAGCAGGTTGCCGTAGTTGGCGCGGATGTCGGGGCGCCCGGGCAACTTCGATATGCAGGCCTGGAACAGGGCCTCTGCCTCGTCGATTTTGCCCTGTTTGCGGCGTATCAATGCGAGCAGATGCACAGCATCCATGATGTCCGGATCCAGCTCTATGACGTTGCGGCAGGCTTCCTCGGCCTCGAAAAGCCTGCCCGCCTCAAAGTGCTTGGCTGCCTTCTGCAAATCCCTGATGTGTTGCATGATCTAATTATCCCGTAATTGCACGCCCTGTGCGACGCATGCGGCAACAAATGGCTGCATGGCCTCACCGTAGTTACGCCAGCGGCCGATGCCCCTGTCATTAATGGGTTCTCTCACCTGCAGCTCGCTGAATGTGGTGCTCGTGCTGCGTCGCTGATGCACGTCGAGACACCCTGGTTGCCAGGTCAGGCCGCAAAATTCGGCCAACTTCTGCGATTGTTCCTCGGGCTCCAGGACCAGCTGTTCGTAGGCAATGTCCAGAATGCGCTCCGGATAGCGCTCGCGCCAGCAATCCATCAGCTGCAAAAACACAGCATAGTAATGCGCGATATCGTCGAGGTCGGTTGCATACGGATGCCCGTCGGGAAAGCGGCGTGTGTAAATAGACAGTGCGATATCCTTCGGGTCGCGATGCATGCAGACGACAGGCGCATCCGGAAACAAGTGAAAGATAAGGCCGGTATGGCGAAAATTGCTGGGCGTCTTGTCGGTCAGGAGGCCTGCTGGTGTCCCTTGCAGCTGCCAGTATCTTGCTGCTAGCTCGTCCCAGTCGGTCGGTGCCATTTGCTCCACGGGCATATTCCCGGCGCCATGATGTGATTGATAGTATTGCGCCGCGACAAGCTGCAAGGCCTCGCTTTCGCCGCCCATCCTTACACCGTCCAGGCCACCGAGAATCTTCTCCAGGAGTGTGGTTCCTGATCGCGGCATCCCGATGATGAAGACGGGCTGCTTTACAGACGGCACCGGTGTCGCAAAGCTGCCAGCGACAGCGAACTCATTGCGAATGCCAGCTGCAAAGCGCTCGTTGGCCTCCCGGTCATAGCGCTTGCCGCGCGACTCCGCATCTTTGCGCTGGTGGCGGTTGGCTTTTTCAAATTCCTTGAATGCACCGTTGTAGTCGTTCAAGCGCTCAAGCGCACGACCTGCGGCGTAACGCAGTTGAATAGTGTCCTCGGCTGTTGCCGCTCCCAAGTCGGCGAGGCTCTGGCAGTTATCCGCATACGCCGACAATTCGTCATCCGCGGCCGACTCTATTCGCAGCAGCCAGGCGTCGCCATAGTCGGGCCTGCGCTCGATGGCCAGGTTGAGCAGGTCGCGAGCGGCATCCATATTGTGGGCAATGCGTTCGCAGCGCGCCTCGAGATAGAGCGCGCGCACATCTGCGCAACGCAGTTTTCGGGCTTGTGCGAGTGCGTCTTTCGCGGCCGCTGCTTGCCCGGCCATGAATAAGAGATCGGCATACTCAAGCAATTCTGCAGCGTTCGGCGCCTCGAGGCTGAACGCGATGCCCGCAGTTTCGATTGCTGCAGCGTAGTTGCGAGTCCTGCCAAGTGCTTGCGCGAGCGCCAGCCTGATGCGCCGCGCTTCAGGGTCGATGCGGCAGGCCGATTCGAGACTGTCGACCGCAGCAAAGTGTTCACCCGTCTGTTGCAAGGCGCAAGCGTAATTGAACAGGTATTCG
>Ga0316201_10000623_pt1 | contig 20959 bp, 12 predicted proteins | sample CS6wburrow_MG_FD_204516 | JGI IMG/M metagenome (GOLD analysis project Ga0316201, IMG submission 204516) | Coastal sediment microbial communities from Delaware Bay, Delaware, United States - CS-6 worm burrow | ecosystem: Environmental > Aquatic > Marine > Coastal > Sediment | place: USA... | reverse complement strand
TTGATTGTGGCCGTGTGTTCGACACCCAGGGCACAGGGCGTGCGCAGCGTGCGGCCCGACCGGTCGCGCGGCGTCGCCCGGTAAAAGGACGACGGTGGAATCGACACCGCCAGACGCCGGCGCCAGTATTGTGCCGCTCGTTGCGCGCGTTTCGAGTCTCGCTCGGCCGCCTCGAAGTCGACGAACTCGCGAAATTCCGGCAACGCGCGCGCGTCAGCGAGTCGCTCGTCCAGCGCCAGTCGGTAGTTGTCCTGCATCGCACGGTAGATGACCGCGGTCGACCAGGCGTCGGCGGCAACATGGTGCTGATTGAAATACCAGACGAAATCGTCGGTTGCCAGCCGCAACAGCGCCGAATCGAAGGTCCGTTTTTCGAGCTCTGTGCAGCGGCTGATGCGCTCGTGCTGCCAGTTCGCGAGCGCCGCGGACGTATCCGGCGCCGCGGACAGATCGATCAGGTCGATATTGTAGTCAAAGCGCTCATGGACGCGCTGCATGGGCACGCCGCCAACGCTGTCGAACGTTGTGCGTAGCGAATCGCAGCCGTTAATCAGCGACTGGAACGCGGCGCGAAACGCCGCGTGATCGATCCGGCCGCGGATACGAAACGACAACGCCATGTTGTAGAGTGGCTCGTCCGGCTGCAACCGTTGGCCAGTCCAGATCATGAGCTGACTACGGGTTAGCGGAATCAGCTCGCTATGCCGGTCGCGGCTATGCGCCACCGGCCGGTCCCGCGCTGGCGCGCGCAAGGTAGGCATCGAGGACAACTATGCTGCGGAAGTTCTCGATGACGAAGTCCTCGGGCGGCACCTTGATACCGTAGGTCTCTTCGATGAAGCCGACCAGCCTGAGCATGCCTAGTGAGTCGACCATCCCGTCGGCCAGCAGGTTTTCATCGTCATCGATCTGTCCCGCGTCGTCGAGCAACTCGGTGCTGATGTAATCTTTCAGTGCCTGCCTGAGGTTCAAATCCATTACTCCTTTATGCGCTGTGCGCGCGTTCAGCGCTGCCACGCCCGGCGGCGTCCAGCGCCTGTGTGCGCAGCAAGCGTCGGTCGATTTTTCCGGTCTGGGTGCGCGGGAAGCTGTCCTCGACCGTTAGCTTCGCGGGGATCGCGTACCACGACAATTTTTTCTTGAGGCGCTTGATGACTTGCGCACTTGTTGCGTCGGCGCCGGGGCGCAGCGTAACCTGCGCGTGGATGATCTGGCTGCCTTCGTCATCCGGCACAGTATACGTCGCGGCTTCTTCCACGACATCAATCGCAGTCAACGCCGTCTCGATCTCGTCCAGCTCGATTCGGTAGCCGCGCACCTTGACCTGTCTATCCATACGCCCGACGAAACGCAGAAGCCCGTCGTCGCGCTGTGCAACCAGGTCGCCGGTCCGATAGTAGACGTCTTTGCCCGCGCCAGTGGACGTGTAAAACGCCAGGGCATTGAGATCGTCACGCTGCCAGTAGCCCTGCATCATGGTCGGCGTGCACACCAGCAACTCACCGATCTCGCCGGCCGCAACCGGCGCGTCATGGTCGTCGATGATCAGGATGTCGGCGCAGTCGGCCACTTTGCCGATGGGTATCGGCGCCTCGTCGTCATCGATGCGTCCGACGGTATGGTGGACACAACCGTTGACCTCGGCCGGACCGTAGAGATTGTCGAAACGCACATGCGGCAGTCTTTCCATCAACGCGCGCAGATGGGCGGGTGGGAACGGTTCGCCGCCGAAAATGGCCCAGCGCAATGCGCTCATATCGCGCTGCTCCAGCGAGCCGCGCAGGAGCATCTGGATGAGTGCGAACGGCACCGTGTACAAAACGGTGATGCGTTGGTCCTCGACGAGCTTCGAGTAGCTGGCCGGCAGTTTGGTGTATTCCTCGGGCACGATGACGATCGCGGCGCCGGCCACCGCGGCGCCGAAGTAATCCATGATCGACAGGTCGAAATGCAGCGGGGCGTGGTTGCTCAGTCGATCCTCTTGGGTAAAGCCGTATTCCGCAACCGCCCAGCGCGCGAATGCCAGTCCGCTGGCGTGGCTGTGCATGATGCCTTTTGGTGTGCCCGTGGAGCCGGACGTGTAAATAATGTAGGCCAGGTCCGACGGCCGAACCTCGACCTGCGGCGCGCTGTCGGCGCCACGGTCCGCCACCTCCTGCCAGGACAGGCAGCGCGCGGGCAAGCCGGCTTCCGACGTAACGCCGATCAGACAGTCGACACCGGTTTCGCGTTCGAACAAAGACCTCAGTACGCGGCGGCGCCCGGGCGATGTCACCAGGCAACGAATGGCACAGTCGCGGATGAGCCCGGCGATGCGCTCGACCGGCGCCGCGGGGTCGAGCGGCACATAGGCGGCCCCGGCCTTCATAATTCCGTACAGCGCGACTGCCGTATGGATGCTCTTGTCCATGTAGATACCGACGCGGTCGCCGTGGCTGACGCCTTCGGCGACCAGCACGTTCGCCAGCCGGTTTGTCTCCCGGGCCAGCGCGCCATAGTCGAGCACGCTATCGAGGTACTGGACCGCGGGCAGGCCGGGCGCACGGGAGGCGACGGCATCGACCTGCTGATGAAGGAGCCCGGTCATGACGCGCGGTTTGCCGCTACAGACCGAAAACGCGGTTGACGAGGGCGCCGGCCGGGAGGTCGACCTCGAACGCGCGCTCGACAAACCAGTACAGCGACACGGCGATCAGGGCACCGGCCCCGACCGGTAACACGCCTTTCACGTACAGCCAGTGCTTGCGCATCAGATACAAGAGCGGGAACAGCGCGCAAACGATTACGACCTGACCGATTTCGACGCCGAGATTGAAGCCGAGCAGTGAGTGCACCATGTAGCGCGACGGAATGCCGATGGACGACAGGACGCTGGCGAAGCCAAAGCCGTGAAACAGACCGAACGCGAAGACGATCCACCAGATACGCTCTTTGAATATTGGCACGACGATATCGAGCGCGGCGATGGCGATCGAAATCGCGATGATCGATTCGACGACCCGCGACGACATGGACACGGCGTTCAGGGCGGCGAGGCTCAGCGTAATGGTGTGCGCGATGGTAAAGACCGTCACCACCTTGACGACATGGATGAGGGCACTGCGAAACTGCCGCGTGGGTTGCCAGCGCCCCCCCTCTCGGGTGACGACGGCCGGCAGCAACAGAGCGAGCAGAAACAGGATGTGGTCGATGCCGATCCAGATATGGTGTGTACCCATGCCGACTAGCGCCATGAAGCCGCGCCAGACGGACGATGACGACAGGTCGATGGTCTGCCGGCCACTATCCGGCGTGAAAACCAGGACGACGTTGGCCTCGTCATCGAACGTGCCGGTCTTGAAATAGGATTCGATGACGACCATGCCCCGGTGTTCGGGCGCGACGTCGAAGAGCACGTCGTACTCCACATCGATCGTGCGCGGTTCCGCCGTCAGATCGTCGAACGCGAAATTGAGTTGCAGGTACTGGGCGATATTCAACGTGGCGAAATCGAAACCGGTCAGCGGCAGGTCGGCAGTGCCACCGTTGACCGCGACACTCACGCGCTGCGAGACATAGGCGCGAATCGCGTCGAGGTGCGGCGCAATCCGGGCGCTATCGACCGACCCGTCCGTGGGCAGGGACAGGTTCAGCGCCGTATTGATGTCGGCGATGGCCATGTCGACATGGCCACTCAGACGCGCCTCCTCCACGCGCAAGAATACATAGCTCTGGCCCAGCGCGTGGCCAAACGCATCGACTGAGTACGTACACGTGAGTGCCAGAAATAGTGTCGTTATTATTCGTATTCTCAGCATAGTGCCGCCCTGTTTTGATCGTTTTTTGGTGCGTGTTCGTCGGTATCGCGGGATGCCCGGTCCGCGCCCAGGCTGGCGGTTAAGGCAGCGGCCAGTTCGCGCACCCTCGGCTCACGCATTATCGCCTGGTGGTCGTCGCCGTCTATCGTTACGATTCGGACGCGCTCGGATTGCCTGGACCAGCCCAAAGATGCGTCGCGAACACGCCAACTCTGTTGGCGCTGCAGGCGAAATACGGTGATCTCGCTGACCGCCCGCGGCCTGCCCGGGTCGCGGCTGGCGAAGCCGACGTCGCGAATCCACGGACTGCCAAGACCCACCTGTTCTTCGGCGGGCAAGACCAGTCTGCTCGGCGCCGCCGACCTCGACGCGTTGGCCGCGCTGCTTTTGGCGGCGGGCAACATGTTACGCAGGCGGCCACGATAGTATCGCAAAATGTTGCCCAGTCGATTGAGGTAATAGCGTCGAGATACGGTGTACAGCGCCCAGGTGTTGACGATGCCGAAGAACGCAATTTCTTCGTTGTCCGCTTCCAGCATACGGGCCATCTCCATGGTGATGTGGGAGCCGGCACACATACTGAGCAACTTGTACGGACCGGTTGGCTGGATTGCGCGCATGGCGGCGAGATAGCGCTTCGCGTACTCACCGAGCTCGGCCGGATGGAGCTGCTGCACTTCATCGCTCTCGGGCGGAGCCTGAATGACATCTACTTTCTGATCGGGCGACAGATAGCGGGCTAGAAGCGAATAACCGAGGGTGTTGACCTCGGGCGATGCGATGCAAAACAAAGTCGTGCCGCTACCCTTCGTACGCAACGACGTGACGAAATTCAACTTCAGCGGCCACTTTTCCTCGAGCAATGTAGTCGCCATGCCGCGCAGCGTCGGCTTTTTGAACAGCGTGAGTAGCGGCACGGTCTTGCGCACCGCCGCCTCGATACGCGTGTGCAGCAGCGCGGCCTGTATCGACTCGCCGCCGGCCGCAAAAAAATCGACGTCAGGGCCAATCTCAGACACGCCGAGCACGCGCTGCCACTCTGCCAGGAGTGCCTCTTGCATCTCCTCGTGCGCCACCGTCTCGCGCCCGAGTTCACGCTCGACGGCGGCGGGCGATGCCTGTGCCGCAGGCTCGGGCCGTAGCACTGCCGCTTCGTCGGTGTCCGCAGGTCCAGTGCGAAATGCGGGGTCGAGTTCGAAACCGTTCAAATCGCCGAGCCTGGTATCGGGCCGCGCCGCGGCGATCTGCGCGACGGCTTGTGCGAGCCGGGCGAGAACCCTGTCCAGCGGCGGTGCCAGGCAATCGCGCTGCTCCAGGCGCAATTCGAGCCGCCCATCACCTTCCTCGATGCTCAGCGTCAGGGGAAAGGCCGTCGCGTAATCCATCGACAGGGGCAGCATTGGCAAACCCGGCGGCGCACCGCTGCGCGCCAGCCACACCAGCAGGCAGTCAAACAGAGGCGTGCTGTCGGCGAACTCGCTGCAGGCGTGCAATTGGGCCGGCGAGAGATATTCGTAGACGCTGCGCTCGAGTTGGCGCGCCTGGATGCCGCGCAGCCAATCGGCCAGTTCGATGTCTGCGGGCATCGGTATCCGTACCGGCACGTTGTTGATAAACGACCCGACGATGGCATCGACGTTGGGCAGGTCCGGCGGCCGGCCTGCGCTGGTGGCGCCGAACATCACGTCCTGCGCCCCGGTCAGACCATTCAGGGTCAACGCCCAGGCGCCCTGGACCACGGCGCCAACGGTCGTGCCGTTGTCGCGGGCGAAACCGACCATGTCTTGATACACGCGGCCAGACACGCTGAGCTGTGCGCTGTCGCTCGTACTCCGCGCGCGCCCCTTCGCGTCAGTCAGTGCGCTCGCGCGGGTCAAGCCGGCCAGTTGACGACGCCAGAACGAACGCGCGGTGCCCGAGTCCTGGCGTTGTATCCAGCTGACGTAATCGCGAAATGACGGCGCGCTCCGCAAATCCGTCTCCTTGCCGGCGGACAAGGCCGAGTAAGCGCTGCCAACGTCGTGCAATACGGCGCCCAGACACCAGCGATCGACAATCAGGTGATGACTGCTCCAGACAAAAATCCAGCGACGGGCGTCGGTGCGAATCAAGGCGAAGCGCATCAGTGGAGCGCGTCGCAGGTCAAAGCCGCGAACGCGATCCTGCTCGCGCAGCGTCGCCAGGTCGAGCGACTGCGCCTCGTCGTCGCGGTCGCGCCAGTCCAGTACCTCGAAAGGCAGCTTGACCGTCTGGCGAACGACCTGCTGCGGCTGTTTCACGCCCTCCCAGACGAACGCCGTTCGCAACGCTGCGTGCCTTTGCACGGTTGCCTCCCACGCCGCGCGAAAAGCGGCAACGTCGATGTCCTCATCGATGCGGTAGCAAAACTGATTGAACAGGGTGTCGTTGCCGGTGTGCGAGAGTGCATGCACGAGCATCACTTCTTGCATTGGCGAAACCGGATATATGTCCTGAACGTTCTGCACTATTTCGCCTTATGCACTAACAAGCCGGGTGCACGAGGCGCCCACCACGATAAGTTTTCGCTGCCTTTGCCAACGGCCCGGAAAAGAACTTCGCATTCGCCGGATGATGTTATTTTTTTTCCGACGGTGCAGGCACGTTCTCCGGCGCTGCGTAGCGCGATTCTATCCGACTATAATGCAGCATACAGCCCGATTTCGCGACTGTTCGTGGCCCTGCGATATGTTCGCAAAAACACCGGGCGAGTACATTCGCGGCGGTTGCCAGGATTCGGTAGCGGCGCTAGGGATGAATCGCACGATATGTAAATCGACATAAGACGCTTGCTGAATCCGATTGCCGGATTTGTGCGATAGAACGGCGGCAATGAGAATGAAAACGCGCCTGTTCCCACGTCATGTCATATTCACTACAGGCCCATCAAGCGAGCGATGATGTTGCGCTGAATATCGGATGTCCCGGAGTAGATGACGCCGGCCATGGCATCGCGAAGATCCTGGTGCACCCCGGAGTCGGACATGTAGCCGCGCGCGCCGTGGATGCGGATTGCATCGAGGCTGTTGGCGACAAAAGACTCGGCCAGATGCAGCTTCGCGAGCGCTGCCTCGAGTGTGGCAGCCTCGTTTTGATCTTTCATCCACGCCAGCTTGTACAGAAGCAGCTGCGACGTCTCAAGTCGCAATCTCATGTCCGCGATGCGATTGGATACCGACTGAAACTTGCCGATTGACGTGCCAAACTGTTTTCTTTCACCGGCGTACTTGACGCACTCGTCGAGTTGCCTGGCCATGGACCCAACGTGGCTCGAGAAAATGAAACTGCGCTCCCAGCCCATGGAGTGCGTAAAGACGCTGACGCCTATCCCTTCGGGGCCAAGTCTGTTTGCGTCAGGTACAAAACATTCTTCCAGCACGATTTCACCCAGTGGGTTGCTCGCAAGCCCCATCTTGGGTGGCGGCGGCAAAGCGCGGTAGCCATCGAATCCGCTTTCGACCAAAAACGCCGAGATGCCCCAATCGCCATCGTCCGGGTTGGTACTGGCAAACACCAACACCAGGTCTGCCACGTAAGACAAGCCCACGTAGCACTTGTGCCCGTTGAGCACGTACCCGCCGTCGACTTTTTTTGCACTGCTCTTTAGCGAAAAGGCATCTGATCCGCTGTCCGGCTCCGTCATCCCGTGGGCCGCGATGATATCGCCGGCGCACATGCCGGGCAGGTACCGGCGCTTTTGCTCGTCATTGCCAAACTCGACCAGCGGCGCCTGGACACTCCAGATCTGCCCGTTTAACCCGAGCGTCAGCGCATTGTCCTTACAACCGTAGCCAATACCCTCGAGCATGCGTATTGCGGTAACGACATCCATACTGCTGCCGCCATACTCACGCGGCATGCACCAGCCCAGAACGCCAAAAGTGGCGCACTTTTTCCATAACGCCCGATCGAACTGCGCGTTCGGCGAATCCGCGCCGCTGTTTAGCTCACGCTGTGCGAACGCAACCGCGGACGCGTAGGATTCCCTCTGCCGGGTGCTCCATTCGAAATTCATCAAAGCTCTCCGTGGTGGTGGCATTGTCCGAGTACGGGGGCGGGGCCCGCGCGCAAAATCAGGATTGAATCTAAGTAGGCATCGCCCGGCTGTCAACGCGACCGGCTGCCATCGCGGACGCAACGGACACAGATATCGCTTAGAGTTGAGCACGAATGTTGCGATACTCACAACCCTGGCTGCAGACGCAGCGCCAAGAAAAAAATATCCGCATGTCGAAAGCAGACCTGATCGTTGTTGCGGCATCGAGGACCGTGACCGCGGCGGACCGCCGCCGCAGTCGCGCCGGGCAATTCGCTGGTGGCTGAACGCCGACGGACGTGGCCGGCGCTATTGGGCGTTGTCTGTGCCACGATCGTGATCCTGTCCGTCTGGGTCCCGGTCTGGCACCACTACCGAGCGCCGGTCGCGCCGATCACCGACGCCGTCATCGAACGATCGCGATCGTCGCCCGACGACACGCTTCTTACCGAGATCGGCAGGATCAAGCATCACCTGACGCCGCCCATGGGTCGCCTCGTGAGCGACCCGGTGTCACAAGCCGATCAGATCCTGGCCGCATCGGCTGCGGCGTGGGACAACGGCGAGCCGGTCGGATCGTTTTTCGAGCCGGAAAAACTGGGCGTCGTCGACTACGCGTCGTTCCTGGTACCGAAGACGCTGCTGGAGGCATTCGTCAAAAGCGGCGAGCAGCGCTATTTCGACGCCGCCAAACGCTTCATCATGGAATTTGCCGAGTACGAGTCGAAAGCCTGGCTGCCGCACAAGTTTCTCTGGCACGACCACTCCATCGCCGTTCGCTCGTCAACGTTTTCGGAGTTCTGGCGACTGTACAGAAACAGTCCGCAGTTTGACGTGGCCGAGGCGCGCAAGTTTCTCAAACTGGTGGCGGTGTCGGCAAAGCAGCTTGCAAATCCCGATATGTATACGTTCGTCAGCAACCACGGCACACAGCAAAACCTCGGGCTGATGCATCTGTGCCTGGCGTTTGGTGAATTGCCCGGCTTTGACGATTACGCGAATCTGGTCGTTGCGCGTCACAACGAGCACGTAAACCTGCTGATAAACGACGAAGGCGTCGTTCTCGAGCACTCCACCGGCTACCATCGTTTCGGCGTGGAGCTGCTCGCAATCGCCATGCGCTACGTGACGCTGATGGGGCGGACTGTTCCTGCGAACTGGATCGAAAAATACACCAAGGCGCGCGATTTCTTCTGGCAGTTTCGCGGGCCCGATGGTTCGATACCGCGCGTGGGGGATTCCAGCGATGCCGCCAGACGCATCGGTCCGTTGATGACCGACGTCACTGAGGACGGCCGGGCAACCACGCTGCGGCGGGATAACGAGCGACTCGCGCCCACAAGACCCTACACGCTCCATCCCGACGCCGGCTATGCCATTATCTGGAGCGGCCAGGACGGGCCCGCTGCGGGCCTGAGCCGGACCGTGATGTCGTGGTCCTACTTCCCCGGGTTTCCGCACAAACACGCCGATGAACTGAGCATCAATATCTGGCAGCCGACCGGCCGCTGGTGGACCAACGTCGGCTATTTTCCGTACTCAAGCGAACACCGCGCGCAGGCGCTGGGCTGGAGCGGGTCGAACGCGCCGCATCTGGTTGGTGAATCCGCCGACAGCGAACGCTACTCCTGGCTGCGCGGCTTTGTTGCAACCCAAAACGCCACGCTTGTCGACGTGCAGCGCGACGGTCCCGGTAGCTTCTCGGTGCGTCGTCAGCTCGTCCATATTGCGCCCGACGCGTGGCTTGTCTTCGACTGGTTCGGTGGCGCCCGCGACTCGCCCACGAGAACCGTCTGGGGCATGGATCCCGACCTGGTTGCGCAGGAGCACCCCGCGAGCGGCGCGCTGCGGTTGTCGAGCCCCGGACGCGACGCCGAGGCATTTGCGTTCTTTGTGTCGCAACCGCCCGTGCGCCCGCGGATTGTGCAGGGGCAGAAGGAACCCTTTGCCGGCTGGGTTGAAGTGGACTATGAGCCCCGCGAGTCCACCGCCGTCATTATCGAGCAGCCCGCCGGTGCGCTGTGGGCGCTCAACGCTACCGTTTTGTCGGACGCGGGCGATTTAGAGCTGCACTCGCGGGCCGAGGTCACTGACGCGGGCGGACCCGAGACGTGGTCTGTGCAACTGCCGACGCGCAACGGCCCGCTGTCGGTCGCCCGCCGGGACGGCGTTTTGTCTTTCACGCGCGGCGAGCAAGACGGCCGGATTGAGCTGGACACCGGATTTCGCCAGCACGCCGACGGCCAGACCGTCTCCAAGCGCGCGTACGAAGCCGCATTGCAAAAATACGGTCCGCCATTTGCGGATCTCATCGCATATCGTTGGCAGATGACGACGATACTGGTTGTCCTTTTCGTCGCACAGGAGTTGTGTGTCATCGTCTGCGGAATTTTTGCGCGTCGCTATGTCACGGCGCTGCGTGTGGCAGCCGCGTTAGCGTGGCTGCTGGTGGGCGTCTGGCTCCACCTGTCGTTCTTTTCTGTGCCCAACGCGCTCTAGCCTGATTGGCCGCTCCCACAGTTTCGCTGGTCCCTCTGGCAACCACGCGCGGCCAGCGCGATCGGCGCGCCGTCAGCCGAGCTCATCGAGCCACGTTGTGGCTGGCCCACCCAGACGCGCAGCGAGCGTTTCGATCTGTGTTCGATAGTGTGCGACCAGAAAATCGCGTACGCGCTCGGGCATCGCATGCGACTGGCCGCGGTTGACGGGCTCCTTCAGGGCGCTGTCATCCGCCAGAGGCTGCGCTTCGACACCGATATGGCTGCACACGCGCGACAATACGCGGCCCGGCTGCGACTTTATGTCATCGAAGAACACCGGCAGAAGCTGTTCCTCCTTAAACTCGCTCAGCCAGTTGTCGATTGATCGACTGTAGTAGCCCTCGAGCAGGCCGGCCTCGTAGGCGCCGGTCAGCGGCACGATGCCGGGTCTGGTGTAGGCCCACTCGCTCCTGAAATAGGCAAAAAGATCCTCGTCGGACACCGAGTCAATAGCCATGCCCAGCCTCGGCATCACTTTGCGCGCGGCGGACCAGCTGCGCTCGATAGGGTTTCGAATCGTCAGTATCAGTCGAACGTCCGGCATCAGGCGCGCGACTTGCGCGATCCGTTGACGCTTGAGAATGCTGTAGCCCGGCGTAATTTCTCCCGCGACGCGCTCGCCGCCGGCAGCGAAAAGCGATGCGTAGTAGCGCAACGACCACTCATCGAAGTGGCGACTGAAATAGTGGGTTTCCTTCTTTGCCGCCACGTAAACGCCCGGGTGCGCTGCCAGATGACGCGCCAGCCACGTGGTGCCGGTCTGGCCGGGACCGAGCCCCAGGAAGTGCGGCAACGTCCGGCGGCCAGCGGCGGGGAGGCCTCTGCGAAACAGCGCGCGTTCCAGGGCACAGGTCGCTCTTGTGAGGGTCTTCTTCATGAGTCTCTTGCGGCGAAAATATCCGCCGCTATTTTTGCGCTGTAGGCTGACTCTACTTGTCGAAGCCGGCGCGTCACTGTAAAACATAACCGCAACACGCGGCCGCAACAGTCCGATTGGTCTGCGCGCAAAGTTTGGCACACAGTGGGGATCCTCGCATGTCTTCGCGCAGCTTGCGCTTTTGCTTCGCGCCCCCTGTGGGTGCGGCGGGCACCTCGGCATGGGCCTGGATTTGGCGCCGCAACCCGGGCGCCAGGGCCAGCGCCGGATGCGGCGGGCGGGCGCAGCGATGAGCGTAGACAGCGGCGGCACGCCAGAAGGCTCCGGCAAGGATGCGCATGCGCACAGACCGCTCGCGCACAGCATGGCTGCCGGAACCGCGTGGGTCGTCGGCGCACGCACCGCCGTGCGCATGCTGGGCGTTGTCAGCACCATTATCCTCGCCAGACTTCTCGTGCCTGCCGACTTTGGACTGGTCGCACTCGCCACGCTGGTGGCCGCCTCGCTCGAACGCCTGAGCGCATTCAACTTCACGATCTGGCTGGTCCGCCACCCGAAACCCGAACGCGAGCATTACGACACCGTGTGGACGATGGTGGTTTTGCGCGGAGTTGTGACGGCCGTCGTCATGCTGGTAACCGCCGCGCCGCTCGCCGCGTTCTTCGATCAGCCCGCTCTCAAGGCGGTGTTGGCAGTGTTGGCCGCGGGCCAGATAATGGCGGCCGTGCAGAACGTGGGCATCGTCGATTTTCAGAAGCACCTGCGATTTCATAAGGAATTTCAGATGCTGGTCGTCGTCAAGGTTGGCGCGTTCATCATCACGGTGGGCAGTGCGCTTGCGCTGCGCAGTTACTGGGCGTTGGTCGCGGGGCTGATGGCAGGTCACGCCCTTGGTCTGGTGTTGAGCTACTTCCTGCACCCGTTCCGTCCGCGGTTCTCGCTGTCCCACTGGCGCGACGTCTTTCATTTTTCGAAATGGGTGCTGGCCGGCAGCCTGACCGGTTTCCTGTACGGCCGGCTGGACACGTTCTTCATCGGCAAACTGCTCGCCACCCAGGCGCTGGGCCTGTACGCCGTCGCACGCGAAGTGGCGGACATGGCCTCATCCCTGATCGTCATACCGTTGCGTCGCGTCCTGCTGCCTGGGTACGCGAAACTGAACGAGGATCCGCAGCGCATGCGCACCGGTTTTGTTGACGGCTTTGCGATCGTTCTTTTGCTCGGCGCGCCGTTCGCGCTCGGCATCGGGCTTGTGGCGGAGCCACTCGTGCGCGTGCTTCTGGGTGAGCAATGGCTCGCCAGCATTCCGCTGATTGAAGTTCTCGCGATTTATGCGCTGACGGCAATAGCGTCCGCCAACCAGGCGCCGGTCCTGCTCGCGATGGGTCGCACGCGAACCCTGGCCGCTCTGGTGGCGGCGGGATTGATCCTGCTCGCTCCGGCGCTCGCACTTGCGGTGCCCAAATACGGCCTCGTCGGGGCCGCATGGGCCGTCAGTGTTGTAAATGGCCTGGTGGTCGGCGCCGGCGTTATCTATGTGGCCTCCGGGCTCAACGTCAGGATGATGTCGATATTCGAGCGTATCTGGCCGACGATTCTCTCGCTTGTCGCAATGGGTCTTGCGGTCACCCTGGTGACGTCATGGACGCACGATGCGGGCGGCGGCGCGGTCGCGCAATTGGCTGCGGGCGTCGCGGCAGGTGCGGTTGTCTACATCGTGGCCGTAGTCGGTCTGTGGACATTGCGCGGCCGGCCGCAAGGAGCCGAGCACAAAATAATGGAACTGGTGCATCGCCGGCGCGCGCAGCGATAAGAACGCTCAGGCGCTACCAGGAGTCTCAATGACGCCGCGACCGATAGCGCACAGCAGGCGATAGCGTGGCGCTGACATACGACGTACCATTTGAGACCAGAGTCTTTTTTCAGCCGGAATGCACAATCGCGTCATCGGTGACCAGCGGGCGGCCGAGCGATGCAAACGAACGATGGCGCGGAGTGAACGATGACGATTGCCCTGAACATCAATGACAACGCGTACGAGGTTGACGTTGACGAAAACATGCCTCTGCTTTGGGTGTTGCGTGACGAGCTGGGGTTGGTCGGCACCAAATACAGCTGTGGCATTGGCGTCTGCGGCGCCTGCTGCGTGCTCATCGAAGGCGCTCCCGTGCGGTCCTGTGCGATCAGAGTCGGCGACGTAAAAAACCGGGTCACGACGATCGAAGGCACGCGGGAGCAGCCGACGGCACGCGCCGTCCAGGAGTCCTGGGTGGCGACCCAGGTTGCGCAATGCGGCTACTGTCAGCCGGGACAAATAATCACCGCCATCGCACTGCTCGAAGCCAATGCGTCTGTGGACGATGAGCAGATCGAGCGGGCGCTCGCGGGCGTCCTGTGCCGCTGTGGCACTTACTCGCGCATCCGCAAGGCGGTGAAGAGTGCTGCCCGCCAGCTCGCGGCACAGCGTCCGAACCAGGATTCCGAGTGATCTCGCGGCGGACCCTTTTGCTGGGCTCCGCCGCAGTCGCGGGCGGCGTTGCGATCGGTTACCGTCACGCCCGTTTACCTGACGCCAACCCGCTGACCGCGGAGCTTGGCGCCGGACAGACGGCGCTGACGCCATACGTCATCATCGACCAGTCCGGCGTCACCATCATCACGCCCCGTGCGGAAATGGGCCAGGGCATTCATACGACGCTCGCCGCGCTGGTCGCCGAAGAGCTCGACATTGCGCTTACGGACGTGCATGTCGAACATGGTCCGGCATCCGAAACGTATTCGAACGACGTTGCATTCAAGCCGCAGGCATCAAGGGGTCGACTGGACGACCTGCGGCAGGTCATCTGGCCGGCCAGGTCGACGCGGGCGACGCATTTCACCGGCGGGCAAAGCTCTATCCAGGACGCCTACGTCAAAATGCGCAAGGCGGGGGCGGCAGCCAGAGCCGCGCTGCTAATGGCGGCCGCGAAAACCCTGCGGGTGCCGCCGGGGTCGCTGGTTACGGACAACGGTGCCGTCGTCGACCCGAACGGGCGGCGTATTCCGTACGCCGACCTGGCGGCCGCAGCAGCGAAAGTCGAGTTGCTACAGGAGCCGACGCTAAAACCGCGCGCCGAGTGGAAGCTGCTCGGCAAGTCCCAGCCACGTGTCGACATGGTCGACAAATGTGCCGGCAGCGCCGAGTTTGCGATCGACGTGAAGCACCCGGATATGCTCTTCGCCACGGCCAGGCTCAATCCCCACCTCGGCAGCGTCATGCGAAGCTTCGACGCGTCGAAGGCCGAGACCAGGCGCGGTGTCAGGAAAATCGTGGCCATCGAGCAGGGCGTCATCGTCATCGCCACCAATACGTGGTACGCGTTCGAGGCAGCAAAAGCGCTGGAGTTTGACTGGGGCGACGCTCCCTATCCCCACTCCACCGCGGGACATCGTGAAGCCGTCGAGCGCGCGATGGACTACGAGTACCACAGCCGGCCGCGCGATGAGGGCGATGTCGATGCGGTGCTCGCTGATTCCGAACTGATCGAAGGCGAGTACCGGGCCCCGTATCTTGCTCATGCCACCATGGAGCCCTTAAGCGCGGTAGCCCTGTTCAAGGAGGGTCGGCTGGACATCTGGGCCGGAAATCAGCGCCCTACCAAGGCGGTGCTGATCAGCGCCGCAATCGCCCGCATAGATCCCGCACGAGTGAAGGTCCACACGACGTATATGGGCGGCGGTTTCGGACGCCGCCTGGAGACGGATTTTGTCAGCACCGCCGTGCACGCCGCGATGGCCTGTGCGGGCACGCCCGTGAAAGTCACCTGGTCGCGCGAAGAGGATATGACTCACGGTGTCTATCGGCCCATGGCCATGGCGCGTTTTCGCGCGGCGGTATCCGGGCACAAACCGCTGGCGCTGGATCTCAAAGTATCGTCGCCCTCGCTGGTCAGCTCGGCCGACGTTCGTTACGCCGGGTCCTCAGAAGACAGGCCGGACAAATTTACGGTGACCGGCGCCCGCGACCAGCCGTATCAGATCGAACATTATCGGGTCACGGCCTATCGCCCGCCAAATCTGCTGCCGGTCGGATGGTGGCGGTCCGTTGGCGAATCGCAGAACAGCTTTTTCCACGAAAGCATCATGGACGAGCTGGCCCACGCTGCGCGAGTCGACCCACTCACGATGCGTCTCGCGGCCCTCAAACACGCGCCGAGCAGAAAGGTCCTCGAACGTGTCGCCGAGATGTCCAACTGGGGTTCCGGGCTCCCGGTTGGACACGCCATGGGCGTGGCCTACGTCTTGTCGTCCGGCGCCGCCACGGCCCAGGTCATGGAAGTGCGCAGTACGAACGCCGGCATCGAGATTCTCAACGCTTATGTCGCCGTCGATGTCGGCATCGCGCTCGATCCCCGGAATATCGAGGCACAGATCGAAGGCTCGCTGATTTTCGGGCTGGCCGCGGCGACGAAGGGCGAGATTACCGTGACCAACGGCAGGGTCGATCAAACGAATTTCCATGATTACCCGCTGCCGCGCATGGGCCAGTTGCCGGCGATCACGGTGAGCATCGTTGAAAGCGGGCAGCGTATTTTCGGTGTAGGCGAATCGGCAACCGCATCGACCGCGCCCGCGTTGGGCAATGCGATCTTTGCCGCCACGGGGCGCCGTCTACGTGAGCTGCCGTTCGCAAAGTCGGTTCGCTTCTTGTGATCCGCGCCAGAGCATTGCCCACTATTACCTGAGTTGGCCGCGTTCGGTGCCGCCGCGGTTACCTGTCATCCTGCGTCCCGTGTGGGCGCACGTGAGCCAGTATCCGACGCGAACCGGTATGCCTGATTAACAGACACAATTGTCTTCAATCGACGATCCCGACAGCGCACCGAAGGAGAACAACATGCAGTCGATGATCCGACTGGTAGCTACAGCGCTACTTTTGGCGGTTACAGCGACCGGGGGCACGACCTTCGCCCAGGCGCCGCAAACACTCAGCTACCAGGGTTACCTGACCGACAGCAGTGGGCAGGCCCTGCAGGACTCCCTGGTTGTCGAATTTTCGATTTACGCCGTTGAGACCGGCGGCGTGCCGCTGTGGTCGGAGTTCCAGAGCGTGTTTCCCTCGCAGGGGCTGTTCTCGACCACGTTCGGCAGCGCCACAAATCCGTTTCCACCAGGCATGTTTGACACGCCGCTGTATCTTGGAATCAAGGTGAACACCGACGACGAGATGACGCCTCGACCCGCGCTGACGTCTGCCGCTTACGCGTTCAAAGCGCACGATGCATCAACGCTGGAAGGCCTGTCGCCAGCCGATCTCGATCAGTCGAGCGACGTGGCAACGCTTGCCAGCGGCCTGGGTTCCACGCAGGCGGACGTCGCGTCGGTACAAACTACGGTCGGTCAGTTAGGCTCGGACCTGAGCGCTGCTCAGGGCGATCTGGCCACGCTGACAGGCAGCGTCGGTCAGGTTGAAAGCGACGTGGCACTTATCAATCTCGACGTGGCCGACGTGGAGAATGACGTCTCGTCGATCCTTGGCACGTTGCTTCCTGGTAAACAGGACAGGATCATTGGCACATGTGGTGGCGGCACCTATATCGATCAAATCTATCAGAACGGCGCGGTCCACTGTGTGACAGATTTAACGGGCCCATGGTCCTTCGACGGCGATGCCTACGTGACCGGAGGCACGCGCGTCGGTATTGGCACCACGGCCCCCGCGGCGTCGCTGATGATCGACTCACCTGTTGACGAGGACCCGTTTCGAGCACGAGTCGCTTCTTCAACCAAGCTTCGCGTGCACGCCAACGGCAGTGTCTCGCTAGGAACTTCCGCGGCTGGTCCGGTCAATGGTCTGCACGTAGCGGGCCAGGCGGGAATCGGGACATCGGCACCCAATGCCAGGTTAGCTGTTGCCGATTCCAACTGGCAGTTTCGGCTATTCAATAACGACGCCGGTGGTGGTAGCTGGTACATGGGGTCCAGCGCGACTGCCTGGTCCGCAGGTGCCGGCAAATTCGTGCTGAACTCGACCGACAACTCGGCGGGCGCCGCTTTCGTCATCGATGCCAACAAGAACGTTGGCATATCGAACACGGCGCCCAGCACCAAGCTGCATATCCTCGGCGGTAGTGATGTAAATCCCCTGGGCGGCGGCTACCTGACGCTAGGCAGTGACAGCAGCCTGCATATTGCGATGGATAACAATGAAATCATGGCGCGCAATAACGGGACGGCGGCGCAACTCGCGCTGAATGCCCAAGGCGGCGAAGTAACGATTAATTCCGGCGGCAGCCGTGACAACGATTCGCTCGAAATCAGGGGGCGGGTCAACTTTGACAATGGCGGCCACAGTGGCATGCGCATCACGGCAACCAACTCGAATCCGACCAACGCGCTATTTGAACCCACGTTGTTTGAGGAGGGCCTGCTCGGCAGCAGCACGCGCCCATTCTGGCGTATCTATAGCAGGGAATTCTATGCGCAAACACCGCTGGAGTATAAGACGTACTCGGACCGCTCGCTCAAATCCAATATCGCGAGAATCCAAAGCGCGATGGAGACGATTAATGCACTGGAAGGCGTGACCTACGAACTGTCCACTTCCCCGATGGGCAAACGCGAGCGACCGCTAAACCAGCAGGAACAGTTTGTTAACGACAATCAGCTTGGGTTTATCGCTCAGGACGTGGCCAAGGTGCTGCCACAGCTGGTGACCGAAGATGAGACGACCGGGCTGAAAACGGTAGCGTATATGGGCGTGATCCCCGTGCTTGTTGAGGCACTCAAAGAACAGCAGAAGCAGCTCGACGCACAGCGTGCAGAGCTCGACGAACTGAAAGCGCGACTGAAATAGCGAGGGATAATAAACACAATGTTAAATTGTCAGCCTCGATTCTGCAGCAAGGACGTTTAACGCTATACTGCCAAGCTCCGCAGGTTTCGGGGCAAAAATGAGCAGCCAGGAGCAGATCACGCAGCTACTGCAGGCGGCAGCGAAGGGGGATCGTCACGCCAGTGACAAACTCTTTACCACCGTCTACGACGAGTTGCGCAAGATTGCCCGAAGTCATCGAAATCGCTGGCAGGGCAATCCGACACTGAACACGACGGCGCTGATTGGTGAGGCCTACCTGAAGTTCGCAAAAAATGATCTTGCATCCTACGAGAGCAGGACGCATTTTTACGCCACGGCGTCCAAAGCGATGCGTCAGATTCTGATCAGCTACGCCGAACGCGCCACAGCCGCCAAGCGCGGTGGCAATGCGGTCCAGGTAACGCTGCCAGATCTGGCGCTGGACAACTCCAATACGCTCGATGAGCTGCTGGTGATTAACTCGCTGCTGGAAAAACTCGAAGCACAGAATCCGCGCCACGGCCGTTTGTTCGAGTGCCGCGTATTTGGCGGCATGACCATTGAGGAAACCGCCACGGCGCTTGAGGTGTCGCCGGCGACGGTCAAGCGCGACTGGACCCTGCTGAGCGCGTGGGTTTATCGCGAAACGCAAAGGGAAGCGCCAGGCTAGAAGGCACCATCGCTATGCTAATATCACCGCAGGCCGAATCGCTGTTCAATGCAGCCATCACACTCGCACCCGACGAGCGGGAAGCCTATCTGGCCAAGGCCTGCGCGGACGATCCGGCTCTATTCAATGAAGTCAATTCATTGATCACCGCGGCTAACGAATCGCAAGCCTACTTTGATCGCTTGTATGACCACGTTGGTCAAGCGGCCCTGGCCATTCTTGACGACGCACCGGTCGCTGGAAAAGTACTGGGACAATGGAAACTGGTAAGCCTGCTGGGTCGCGGCGGAATGGGTTCGGTCTACCTTGCAGAGCGCGCCGATGGGCAGTTCGAGAAGCAGGTTGCGCTGAAAACGCTGCCGATTGGACTCGATAACGAACTGGCGCGCACGCGGTTTATCAATGAGCGGCAGATCCTGGCACGGCTGGTACACGACAACATTGCGCGCCTGCTCGATGGCGGTGTCAGCGACGACGGCACCCCGTATTTCGTGATGGACCACGTGGCCGGTGAGCGCATCGATGTCTATTGCGAAAACCACAACTGCCGCATCGAAGACAAGGTAGACCTGGTGATCGAAGTGGCGCGCGGTGTGCAGTTCGCGCACCGCAATTTGATCATTCACCGCGATCTCAAGCCGACCAATATTCTGGTGGATGAGCGGGGACGGCCGCGCCTGCTCGACTTTGGTATTGCCAAAGTGCTGGAGCCTTCCGCCGACAATCAGAATCTGACGCATATCGCGCAGCGCCCGGTAACACCTGCCTACGCAAGCCCTGAAATGCTGCGTGGAGAAGCCGTGGATGTCACCACCGACGTTTATTCGATGGGCGCCGTGCTGTATCAGTTGATTACGCAAACATTGCCAATCAATTATGACGGGTTGAATCTGGCGCAGCTCCACGCACATGCGAGCAAGGTCATTCCTCCGGCGGCAAGCAAGCTCAACCCCAGGGTCGATAGCGATCTCGATGCCATTGTGGCGAAGTCGCTGGCCAAACTTCCTTCTGAACGCTATGAATCGATAGAGAGCTTTGCGCAGGACCTGCGCAGCTGGCGCAAGGGTTTGCCGGTATCGGCCAAAGCACCATCGGCGTTTTACCGGGCGGCCAAATTCGTACGGCGCAATGTCGCAGGCGTGTCGTTGGCGACGGTCGCAGTGCTGAGTCTGGGTGGGTTTGCCGGCTTTGCCACCTATTCGGCCGCCAAGAGTGAACAGCAGGCCCTGACCATTGCAGCAGAGCGCGATCGCGCGGCAGCCACCAAAGACTTTTTGGTCAGCATTTTCGACGCGGCCGGACCGAAATCCGGCGGCGAAACGCTAACCGCAGCACAGATTCTGGAGGCGGGCCGTCTACGCATAAAAGGCGAGCTGGCGGATCAACCACGCCTGCAGGCCGACATGTACGGCACGATGGCTTACGTGTATTCCACCATGGGCGTCAATGACAAGTGGCGGGAGCTGCTGTACGAGCAAAAAGCGCTGGTTGCGGACCTTGATGGTGAAACAAGCCAGGCCTATTTCGACACCCTGGTACAGCTCGCGATGGCCGAAGACATGCTGGGAAGCTATGACGCTGCGCAGGCCATCGCGTATGAACTGATCAGCATTAGTGACGTACTGGACGATGAAATCAGTGAAGGTATCGCACACAACCGGCTGGGCAGGATATTGCATCTCAAGGGCGACTACGAAGGAGCCGACCGGGAGTATAGAAAGACCCTGAGCCTGTTTCAGAAGCACCTGGGTGATGACGATATGCGGACGGCTGCCATAAAGCTGGATCTCGCTACATTGCTGGATCAGACGCAACATCACGAGGAAGCTTATGAGCTGTTTATCGATGTCCAGGAAACGCACAAGCGGGTGAAGAAAGACGAAGAGATTATCGAGACTGATTTATATTTGGGGCTTGCCCGCTCATTGTCGAATCTCAAACGCTACGACGAGGCGTTGGAAATATACCAGCAAACCTTTGATGCGAACGAGCGTCTGTACGGGGTCGACTATTCGCACAATCTGTACATCGTCAACGGTATGAGCGCCGTGGCCGAGGCGCAGGGCGATTACGACAAAGCACTCGATCTGCAGAATGAAACGCTGAGGCTAGTGACAATGCACACACCGGACAGCCCCAACGTCGGCAGAGCTACCCTGAACCTGGCTCGGATTTATCAGCTGAGC
>Ga0316201_10000622_pt1 | contig 20962 bp, 15 predicted proteins | sample CS6wburrow_MG_FD_204516 | JGI IMG/M metagenome (GOLD analysis project Ga0316201, IMG submission 204516) | Coastal sediment microbial communities from Delaware Bay, Delaware, United States - CS-6 worm burrow | ecosystem: Environmental > Aquatic > Marine > Coastal > Sediment | place: USA... | reverse complement strand
TTATCGCCGGCGGCGGCAAGGCCTGTTTCTGGGGATGCCTGGGCCTGGCCGACTGCGAGGCCGTTTGCGACCTGGATGCGATCTACATGGATGAGCACGGCCTGCCGGTGGTTATCGAGGACAAGTGCACGGCCTGCGGCGACTGCGTCGACGCCTGTCCGAAGGACCTCTTTTCACTGCACCCGGTCAGCCATCGGCTTTGGGTGGCCTGCAAAAACCTGGAGAAAGGCGAAAAGGTGCTGCAGGACTGCGAAGTGGGTTGTGACGCATGCGGCCGATGTGCGGTCGATGCACCGCCAGGTGTGGTGACCATGATCGATAATCTGCCGGTCGTGGACTACGACCGGAACCATAACGTTAGAAAAGCCATCGACCGGTGCCCGACGGGCGCCATCGTGTGGTTCGACGATGAACAAGGCCCTGTTGCCGGCCGTGCGGCACGCAGAGTTATCCGCCAGAGCGCGCGGCGAGCGATTAATACATAATCGGAAAAATCACGCCATGAAAAAACAGAACGAAATCTTCAAATACCCGGGCGTCCGCGCAGCGATGGACGGCAACACCGCAGCCATAATGTGCGAGCGCGAGTCCTCCGATGGCGCCGGCGCCTACCCAATCACGCCATCGACGCAAATGGGTGAATTTTGGGCTGAGGCCGCGGCAGCTGGGCATATCAACATCTCGGGACGGCCGCTGATTTTCATCGAGCCGGAGGGTGAGCATGCCGCGGCGTCTGTTACGGCGGGCATGGCCATGACCGGCCTTCGCGCCACGAATTTCTCCTCGGGCCAAGGCATCGCCTACATGCACGAGTCGCTCTACGCGGCGGTCGGCAAGCGGCTGACCTACGTACTCAACATCGGCTGCCGGGCCATCACCAAGGCCTCGCTGAACGTGCACGCCGGCCATGACGACTACCATTGCGTGGACGACACGGGCATGTTCCAGGTGATGGCCAAGAACGCGCAGGCGGTGGCCGACCTCAACATCATGTCGCACCGCATCGCGGAACTGTCGCTGACACCGGGTATCGTCGGGCAGGACGGTTTCCTGACAACCCACCTGATCGAGACCCTGAAGATTCCGGAGCGCGAGCTGATCGCAGAGTATCTGGGCCGGCCCGACGACATTATCGACACGCCGACACCGGCGCAGAAAATCATATACGGCGACCAGCGCCGGCGCATCCCCGAAATGTGGACGGTCGACGATCCGGTGCTGCAGGGTCCGGTGCAAAACCAGGACTCCTACATGCAGAGCGTCGCCGCCCAGCGGCCTTATTTCTTCGACCACGTGCAGGAACTCACCGACCAGGCGTTCGAGGATTTCTACAAGCTGACGGGCCGGCGTTACCAGCGCGTCATGAACTACCGTGCCGACGATGCCGACTACCTGATCGTCGGCCAGGGCAGCGTGATCCCGACGGCAGAGGCCGTCGCCGACTGGATGCGCGAGGAAAAGGGCATCAAGGTCGGCGTGGTCAACGTCGTGATGTTCCGCCCCTTCCCCGGCGACCTGCTCAGCCAGGTATTGAAAGGCAAGAAGGGCGTGGCGGTACTGGAACGTCTGGATCAGCCACTGGCTTGCGACCTGCCGCTGATGCGGGAAATTCGCGCCACGCTGAACAAGTCACTGGAAAACGGGCGCAACCCGAAGGCGCCCGCCTACCCCGAAATGGACAGCTACACGTCGGTAAGCGACATGCCGGCCCTGTATTCCGGCTCCTTCGGCATGGGCAGCCGCGATCTGCAGCCGGAAGGCGTGGTCGCCGCCGTCGAAAACATGCTGCCGGACGGCAAGCACAAGCGCCTGTTCTACCTGTCCATCGACTTCGTCCGCAAATCGATGATGACCCCGAAACAGGAAACCTATAACCAGGAGGTGCTGGACGCCTACCCTCACGTGGCGGACCTGGCGCTGCGGGGCAGCGAAAACCCGAACCTGATGCCCAAGGACAGCATCACCGTGCGCATGCACTCGGTCGGCGGCTGGGGCGCCATCACCACCGGCAAGAACCTGGCGATGACCCTGTACGACCTGCTGGGTTACCACATCAAGGCCAACCCGAAGTACGGCTCCGAGAAAAAGGGACAGCCGACCAACTACTACCTGTCGGCCGCGCCCGAGCCCATTCGTATCAACTGCGAATACTTCTACGTGGACGTCGTGCTGTCGCCGGATCCCAACGTCTTCGGTCACACCAACGCGTTGGCCGGGCTGAAGAAAGGCGGCGTTCTGGTGATGCAGAGCGACGCCGCCTCGCCGGAGGAGTTCTGGGAAGCTATCCCGCTGCGGTACCGCAAGATCATCGTCGAGAACGAAATCCAGATTTTCTATCTCGACGCCTTCCGCATAGCGCGCGACGAAGCCACCGATCCCGAGTTGCAGCTCCGCATGCAGGGCATCGCGTTCCAGGGCGCGTTTTTCGCGACTTCGCCTCTGCTCGAAAAGCACGGCCTGAGCGAGGAGAAGCTGCTCGACGCCATCCGCGACCAGTTGCAGCACAAGTTCGGCGGCAAGGGCGCGCGCGTGGTGGATGACAACATGCGCGTCGTTCGCCGCGGTTTCGAGGAGATCGTGGAAGTCACGGACAAACACCTCGACGAAGACAAGCTGAAAGCCGGGGGAACCCTGCCTGTCCCCGTGATGGTCAAGCGCCAGCCGGTATCCCAGTCGCCGTCCTCAGACATCCACCGCTTCTGGGCCCAGACCGGCAGCATGTACGCATCGGGCCTGGGGGAATCCGTGCCCGCGGACCCGTTCATGAGCATGAGCCTGATGCCGGCCGTGACTTCGCATTTCCGCGACATGACGGGCATTCGCTTCGAACACCCCGAATTCATCCCCGAGAATTGCACGGGCTGCGGCGACTGCTACACGGTCTGCCCCGACACGGCGATCCCGGGCCTGGTCAATGAAACCGGCCAGGTGCTCGACACGGTCGTCAACCGCCTGAAGAAGGCCGGCCGGCCCACCGATCACCTGCCGCGCGCGGTACGCCAGATGGACGGCAAGCTGAAGAAGCTGCTGGCGGCCGCCGGTGAGACCGAATCGGTCACGAAGATCATTGAAAAGGCCATCGGGCAAACGATCGAGGGCTATGAAGGCGGCCCGGACGAGATCAAGCAGCTAACGGCGGAATTCAAGGACTTCCGCGAGGAACTGGGCACCTTCCAGTTCGCGATGTGCCGCCCGTATTTCACGAATCCGGAGAAGAAACAGCCGGGCAACGGCGGTCTGCTGAGCATCACAGTCGACCCCTACACCTGCAAAGGGTGCATGGAATGCGTCGAGGTCTGCAAGGACGATGCCCTGCGGCCGGTGACGCAGACCAAGGCGTCGATCGCGGACCTGCGCAAGAACTGGGATTTCTGGCTCGACCTGCCGAACACGCCCGAGAAGTACATCCGGGTGGACAACCTCGAGGAAGGCATCGGCGCGCTGGAAACGATCCTGCTGAACAAGGACGCCTACCTGCCCTTCGCCAGCGGCGACGGCTCCTGCATCGGCTGCGGCGAGAAGACCGCGATGCACCTGTTCGTGGCCACGGTCGAATCGCTGATGCAGCCTCGCGTGAAGAAGCACGTGGCTTACCTGGACGAGCTGATCGCGAAGCTGAAAAAATACGTTCAGATGAAACTGGTCGACGAAATCGACATCGGCGATGCCGCAGAGATGAAGGCCGTGCTGAGCGACAACAGCGGGCCGGAGCTGACCCTGGCCCGAATCGCCGAGAGCGTGGAGAGGACGAGCGAGGCCGAGCCCATCGATCGAGAGTGGCTGCAGTACGTCACCGATCTCGTAGCCAAGCTGCAGCAACTCCGCTGGCGCTACCAGGACGGCACCACCGGCACGGGACGCTCAAGCATGGGCATCCTGAACGCCACCGGCTGCACCTCGGTCTGGGGCAGCACCTACCCGTTCAATCCCTATCCCTTCCCCTGGACCAATCACCTGTTCCAGGATCCGGCGTCGCTGGCCATGGGTGTGTACGAAGGCCACATGGTCAAGATGGTCGACGGCTTCAAGGCGATCCGCATGGCCGAGGCTTTCCTGGAAGGCGCCTACGACCGGGAAGAGCAGGAAGAGAAGTTCCGCTACTTCAACTGGCAGGATTTCAGCGACGAGGAATTCCACCTGTGTCCGCCTGTCGTGGCGGTCGGCGGCGACGGGGCGATGTACGACATCGGCTTCCAGAACCTGTCGCGCGCGCTGATGTCCGGCAAGCCGATCAAGGTGTTCATCGTCGATACCCAGGTGTACTCGAACACCGGCGGCCAGGCCTGCACCTCCGGTTTCTTCGGCCAGGTTTCCGACATGGCGCAGTTCGGCAAGGCCATCAAGGGCAAGGAAGAAATCCGCAAGGAGATGGGCCTGATCGCGATCGCGCATCGCACGACTTACTACATGCAATCGACCATGGCGCACGCCAACCACATGATCGAGAGCTTCGTGCAGGGGCTGATGTCGCGCCGGCCCGCGGTATTCAACATCTACACCCCGTGCCAGCCCGAGCACGGCATCGGCGACGACATGTCCGCCCACCAGGCCAAGCTGGCGGTCGAGTCCCGCACCTATCCGCTGTTCCGTTACGATCCGGACGGCGGCGCCACGGTGGCCGAATGCCTCGATCTGGACGGCAATCCGGCTTCCGACCTCGACTGGCCGGTGACGAAGATCCAGTACATGGATGCCGGGCGCGAGAAAGAGATGGAACTGTCCACGACCTTCGTCGATTTCGCAGTGACTGAAGCCCGGTTCCGCAAGCACTTCCGCAAGATTCCGCGTGATGCCTGGAACGACGACATGGTAATGGTCAGCGAATACCTGGACCTCGATGCGGACGACCGCGAAGAAAAGGTGCCCTTCGTCTGGGCGCTGGACGCCAAGCGGGAGCTCAGCCGCCTCCTCGTTTCCGACTCCATGATCGAGTCGGCCGAGGACCGGCGCGCGTTCTGGATGATGCTGCGCGAGCTGGCGGCGGTGGAAGAAGCCCCCGCGGTGGAGGACGAAGTGCAGGTCGAATCGCGGATTCGCCAGGAAGTGGTGCAGAAAATCGCCTCCGGCCTGATGGGGATGGTCAGCGGCAGCGGCGCACTGGACATGGACGCCATGCTCGGCACGATGCCGGCGGCGGCCGAGCCGGATGCCCGGCCGCAGCTCAAGGCGGTCGAGACACCCGCGCCGGCCGGCGACTACATGGCCCCGTGGATCGATACCGAGGAATGCACCGAGTGCGATGAGTGCATCCTGATCAACTCGAATATCTTCGAGTACAACGCGGACAAGAAGGCGATCATCAAGAATCCGGACGGCGGTCCCTACCGCGACCTGGTCAAGGCGGCGGAGAAGTGCACCGCCGAGGTCATCCATCCGGGCCTGCCGCGCGACCGCAGCGAGAAGGGCATCGAGAAGTGGATCAAGCGGGCCGAGAAATTCAACTAATGAGTCTTGCTTCCCTGCTCCCGGCTACGCCGGAAGGCGGCTGCGCAAGACGGCATCGAGGAGTTCGCTCCGCGAACATGGTGAGTCTTGCTTCCCTGCTCCCGGCTGCGCCGGAAGGCGGCTGCGCAAGACGGCATCGAGGAGTTCGCTCCGCGAACATGAGGCGATAGGTTGCGCTCGATAGATGGTTGACTGAAATGCTGCAGCTGTTGCGGAAAAACACCTTCAGGCACGGGATACATCCGCCTGAGCACAAGGAGGACACGGCCGGTCTTCCGATCCGCCAGTTCCCGTTTGCGCCGGTCCTGATCGTGCCGTTGAGCCAGCACCTGGGCAAACCGGCTGTTCCGGTCGTGCGCGAGGGCCAGGAGGTCATACGCGGTCAGACGATCGCCGAGCCGGACGGTTTCATGTCGGTAGCAATGCACGCCCCGGCTTCAGGCGTCGTACGCCGGATCACCCTGGCTCCGGGCATCTCCGGCAGCATGGTCAACAGTGTCTTTATCGAGCCGCATCCCGCCTCGACGCAGGAAGTCGCCGATGGCGAACCCTGCGACGTCGAGACCGCCACGCCCGATGAAATCATTATCGCCATCCAGCGCGCCGGCGTCGTCGGGCTCGGCGGCGCGGCGTTCCCGACGCACGTCAAGCTGAAGCCGCCGGAAGGGAAGCACCTTGAAATTCTGTTCATCAACGGAGCGGAGTGCGAGCCGTACCTGACCACGGACCACCGGGTCATGCTGGAGCAGACCGACGACGTGTTCATGGGCATCCGGTACCTGCTGCGGGCCACCGGGACCAGCCGGGTGATCATCTCCCTGGAGGACAACAAGCTGGACGCGGCGGAAAAACTGCAGGAGCGTTGTCCCGACGACCTGCCGGTCGACGTCCGCGTTTCTCCGGTCAAGTACCCGCAGGGCGCCGAGAAAATGATCTTCAGCGCCCTGCTGGGCCGCGAGGTCCCCTCCGGCGGGCTGCCGGCCGACATCGAGGCCATCTGCTGCAACGTGGCGACCACCGCCGAGATCGGCAGGCTGTTGCCGCGCGGCCGCGGCATCCAGGAACGCGTGATCACGATCGGCGGTCCCGCCGTTGTGAAGAAAGGCAATTACCGAATCCCGATCGGCACGCCGGTCCGCTTTGCGCTGGAGCAGGCCGGTGTCGTCGACAACGTTTCACGCGTCTTCATGGGCGGACCGATGATGGGGCCCTCGGTTTCGAACCTGGATATCCCCATCACCAAGGGCACCTCGGGCATCACGGCCTTCACCACCGCCGAGACCGGAGAGGCCACCGGGCACAAGAAGATCTATCCCTGTATTCACTGCGCGCGTTGTGTCGAAGCCTGCCCGGTATTCCTCAATCCCTCACAGCTGGGGATCCTGGCGAAAAACGAGGAATACGAGCAGATGGCGGAAGCATTTCACCTGATGGACTGTTTCGAATGCGGAGCCTGCGCGTATGTATGCCCGTCGCACATTCCTCTCGTGCAGTACTTCCGCCTGGCCAAGAAGATGGTGAGAAAACTGAGCGCAGCCTGATGCCCGAACTGCAAAAACACCTGGAAATCGGTTCCTCGCCGCACATCACCGATGGCGCGAGCGTCGATGTGATCATGCGCAATGTCGTTCTGGCGCTGCTGCCGGTCAGCGCGTTCGCGATCTACGCTTTTGGCATCGGTGCGGCCCTGGTGCTGGCTACGGCCACGGTCAGCTGCATCCTGACCGAACATTACCTGTGCAAATGGACCGGGCAGCCGAGCACGGTCGGCGACTGGGCGGTGGTCATTACCGGAATATTGTACGGCCTGACGCTTCCGCCCTATCTGCCGCTGTGGATGGTGGTTGTAGGCGGCATGTTCGGGGTCGGCATCGGCAAGTTCCTGTTCGGCGGGCTGGGCAGCAACGCCTTCAATGTGGCACTGGTCGGCCGGGCGTTCCTCCAGGCGGCCTTTCCCCAGGCCATGACCCACTGGTCACTGCCGTTCGCGGAGGACCGGTTCAGTTCGATTCCGACATCGGTGCTGGCGATACCGGGCGCCGAGCCGGTCTACGACGCCGTAACCACCGCCACGCCGTTGGCCAGGATGAAATTCGACGCCGTGTTCGCCGGTGACCGGGAACTGATGGCCGGACTCACCTCGGGCTCCGTAGGCGAGACCTGCGGCGTGCTGATCCTGCTGGGGGGCATTTACCTGGTGGTCCGCAACATGATGAACTGGCGGATTCCGGTATCGATTTTCATTACGGTCGCAGCGATCACCTGGGCCTTCCAGACCTACGATCCCGAGACCTACCCGGGACCGATGTTCATGCTGTTCTCCGGCGGGCTGATGCTTGGCGCCGTTTTCATGGCCACGGACATGGTCGCATCACCGATCACCAACTCAGGATGCTGGTTGTACGGCGCCCTGATCGGCCTCCTGGTCGTCGTGATTCGCTTCTGGGGCGGCATGCCCGAGGGCGTGATGTACGCGATCCTGCTTGCAAATGCCGTCTCGCCGCACATCGACAACCTGATCCAGCCCCGGGTGTACGGCACCGGGAGGGGCGTTAAATGAACGGCCCGGCTACAGTCGAACGAAAGAAGACCTCCGCCTGGGATATGTACCGCTCAATCGTCGGAATCGGCGCATTCTGCGCGTTGCTGATCGTGAGCGTGTTCAAAGTCACCGAGGCCCGCATCGCCGATAACAAGGCGCGTTTCCTTGCCTCGGCGGTGGCGCAGGTCCTGCCGGCCTCGCGATCCACGGTCGAGGTCACGAGAGGCCCGGACGGCAAGCTGGTGGCGGCGGCAGAGCCCGCCGACCTGCCCGTGTTTCTCGGTTACGGCGAGGACGGCGAGTTGGTGGGGGCGGCCATCACCTCGCAGGCCATGGGATACCAGGATTTCGTCACCGTACTGTTCTCCTATTCCTTCGACAAGCGGGCCATCGTCGGATTCAAGGTGCTGGAGAGCAAGGAAACGCCCGGGCTCGGCGACAAGGTGGAGATCGAACCGCACTTCCTGGCCAATTTCGAGGCGCTGGACGCCAGCCTGAACGAGGACGGTACGGCGCTGGCCAATTCGATCGTGACGGTCAAGCAGGGCGAGAAGACGGAGCCGTGGCAACTCGACGGCATCACGGGTGCGACCATTACCTCGGATGCCATCGGAGTGATCCTTAACAAGGGCGCCGGCGACTGGGTGCCGCTGCTGGAGCGCGAGGCCAGGTCGTTCGAACACGAACCGGACGTTGATCCCGTGGCCGAGGGTAGATAGATGGCGATCAAGCAAACTACTCCGACCGACGAATTCGTCAAGGGACTGTGGCGGGACAACCCCGTGTTCATCCAGGTGCTGGGCATGTGCCCCGCGCTGGCCGTGTCCAACACCGCGATCAACTCGCTGGCCATGGGGCTGGCGACCACCTTCGTGCTGCTGATGGCCGGCCTCTCGGTGTCGCTGCTGCGCAACTTCATCCCGAAGGAGGCGCGCATCGTCAGCTACATCTGCATCATCGCGACCTTCGTCACCTGCGTGGACTACGCGATCATGGCGATCAGCATCGAACTGCACCGGGCGCTTGGCGCCTTCATCGCCCTGATCGTCGTGAATTGCCTGATCCTGGGCCGCGCCGAGGCCTTTGCATCGAAGAACAACCCGGGCCGCGCGATCATGGACGCGCTGGGCATGGGCGTGGGCTTCACCGGAGCGCTGTTCTTCATCGGCGTCGTGCGTGAAATCCTCGGCGCCGGAACCTTGTTTGGCATCGAGATGTTCCCCGACGGTTACCAGACCTGGACCATCATGGTGCTGCCCAGCGGCGGTTTCCTGGCCATGGCAGGGTGGCTGCTGCTCGTGAACTGGATAAGGCAGCAGCAAGACGAGGCCGAGAAAAGAGCGGCCGAGGAGGCGACGACATGACTGATGCGAGCCTCTGGTCCATCTTCCTGAACTCGGCGCTGATCAACAATTTCGTGCTCGCGTATTTCCTGGGCATCTGTCCCTTCTTTGGTGTGTCCTCCAAGCTGGACACGGCCTGGCGCATGGGTGCTGCGGCCAGTTTCGTGATGCTGGTGGCCTCGACTTGCGCCTACGGGATCAACCTGGTGCTGAACGCGGTCGGAGCCGAGTACCTGCGGATCATTTCCTACATCCTGGTCATCTCCTCGACGGTGCAGCTGGTCGAAATGCTGCTGAAGAAGCTAAGCCCCGCCACCTTTCGGGCCATGGGCATTTTCCTGCCGCTGATCACCACGAACTGCGCCATCCTTGGCCTCGCGCTGTTCCAGACCAACAAGGGCTACGGTTTCGTGCAATGCCTTTTCTACGCAGTGGGCGCCGGCGCCGGATTCGCCCTGGCGCTGGTGCTGATGGCCGGTGTGCGCGAGAAGCTGGATCTGAGCAACGTGCCCCAACTGGTTCAGGGCACCGCGGCCGCCCTGATCGTGGCCGGAATCCTATCCATGGGCTTCATGGGGTTCGCAGGGCTGGGTCGATGAACCTGATGCTCCAATTGCTGGTGGCCGTGGCATTCGTAGCCATCATGATGATATTGCGAATCGTGACGAACCGGCAGGTACTCCGACAGAGACTGGCCTGTCGGTCCGGTGACGAAGACTGCGCCGAAACGGAATGCTTCGGCGGCTGCGGCGGGCAGCACAAGAGGGCGGACCGGACCCGGACCGAATGAAGTTAATCTGGTGTGAGTTGAACTTGAAGGGACCTGAAATTTAGAGGAATGATCATGCGCCTTGAAGACTATCCCAAAGAACCGAACTACACGGCAACGGTACTGAGCACCGAGGCCATTACCGAGGCAGGCTCGGACGTCGAAGTACGCGAACTGGTCCTGGCCGTCGACAAACACGAATTCAATTTCGAACTGGGCCAGAGCATCGGTGTACTCGTGGAAGGCCCGAAAGAATTCGGCCGCTCGCTGCATCACCGGCTCTACACAGTCGCCGACCTGCCGCAGAAAGACGAGCAGGGCAATCCCGAGCTCACCATCGTCGTGCGTCGCTGCAATTACATCGACGAGTACAGCGGCGAAGAGTACATCGGGGTCAACTCGAATTTCCTGTGCGACCGGAGGAAGGGCGACACGGTAACCATCACGGGTCCGTTCGGCATGCCGTTCCAGGTCCCGGAGGACAAGAACGCCAACCTGTTCCTGATCGGGATGGGAACCGGCATCGCGCCATTCCGGGCGCTGGTAAAGCACATCTACAAGAATGTCGGCCACTGGAAGGGTAAAATCCGACTGCTCTACGGGGCGCGTTCGGGCCTCGAACTGCTTTACATGAACGAGAAGCGTGATGACTTCACGAACTACTACGACGAGGATACCTTCGAGGCGTTCAAGGCGCTGAGCCCCCGCCCCAACTGGGCCGATCCGATCGCCTGGGACCAGGCGATCGAAGACCGCGCCGATGAGATCTGGACCCTGCTTTCAGATGAACACACCTACGTTTACGTCGCCGGGCAGAAGAAAATCCGTGACTCGCTGGACGCACTGTTCAGCGGAATGTGCGGCTCCGAGGAAGGCTGGGCCGAGACCAAGGCCGGGCTGATCGAGCAGGGAAGGTGGGTCGAGTTGCTTTACTGACAGAACCGAAAAAATCCGGCACTGACCGGCAATCTGCCCTTTACCCGTGAAATTCGCCCGCGTGGACGGTCCTTTCTTCGATGCCCAAGAAGTGAACTTCGACAAGGCCGTATCACGCAGTAAGATGTATGTAAAAGAGTAGCAGGAAGCTGCCGCATGCCAGCGGTCTGCGACTGGAGCAGCCTGATGCCTGTTAAACACGCTGACAAAACACCGGTGTCGTTTCGTGAACCCGAAGTTCGGGCGCCCGATTCCGACGAAGTCAACGAGGGTTACTGCTTCGCCCACGCCATGCTCGAAGCGGAGCGCTGCCTGCGCTGCCAGGACCCGGTGTGCATTGACGGCTGCCCGGTCCGGGTGCCGATCTCGGACTTCATGCATGCCGTCGCTGCCGCTGACATGCCCAAGGCGGCCAAGATCCTGCGCACGGCCAACCCGCTGGCCGCGATCTGCGGCCGGGTTTGCCCGCAGGAACCGCAGTGCGAGATGAAGTGCCACATGACCACGCGTTTCGGGCCCGTGGCGATCGGGCACCTGGAGCGCTTCGTCTCCGACTGGGAGATGCAGCAGCCCATCGAGGGCGAGCCGCTGGAGCCCTGGCGCGATGAGAAAGTCGCGATCGTCGGGTCGGGCCCGTCCGGCCTGGTCTGCGCCGGGGAACTGGCGCGGATGGGATACCCGGTAACGGTCTACGAAGCCCTACATGCGCCCGGCGGGGTGCTGCGGTTTGGAATTCCCGATTTCCGGCTGCCGAACGCCATTCTCGATTGGGAGATCGCCTCGCTGGAGCGGCTGGGCGTCGAATTCGTCAACAACGTGATTATCGGCAAGACCCTGACGCTGGACCAGTTGTTCGGCGAGAGGGGCTATGCGGCGGTCTTCATCGGCACCGGCGCCGGCCTGCCAAAGTTCATGGGTATCCCCGGCGAGAGCCTGGATGGTGTGTATTCCGCCAGCGAGTTCCTGACCCGCATCAACCTGATGCAGGCATTCGAGTTCCCGCAGTCCGAGACACCTCTGAAGTTCGGCAAGCGCGTGGCCGTGATCGGCTCCGGCAACACCGCCATGGACGCCGTGCGTTCCGCTCTGCGCCTGGGCGCCGAGCGGGCCATGGTGGTGTACCGCCGCAGCGAAAACGAAATGACGGCCCGGATCGAGGAATACGAGCACGCCATCCAGGAGGGCGTGGAATTCCACTGGCTGACCAATCCCATCGAAGTACTGGGCGAGGACGGCTGGGTCACCGGGCTCAAATGCGTGAAGATGGAGTTGGGCGAACCCGACGAGTCGGGCCGTGCGCGTCCCATCCCGATCGAGGGCTCCGAATTCGTGTTCCCCGTCGACAACGTGGTGTTGTCCATCGGCACGCGGCCCAACCCGTTGCTGGCCAAGGCAACGCCGGGTCTGAGAACACATTCCTGGGGCGGTCTATTGGTCGACGAGCGCCAGGTGGAAACGAGCGTCCACCGGGTCTATGCGGGGGGCGATGCCGTGACCGGCGCCGCTACCGTGATCCTGGCCGCCGGCGCGGGCAAGCGCGCCGCCGAGGCGATCCACACGGATCTTCAGAATGAGGCGGAAGCCGCCACGGCTGACTGACCCCTGTAGGTGTCGCCCGCAAGCGGCCTCCCACAGATGCAAGGAATGCCTGTCGCCCGCAAGCGGCCTCCCACAGATGCAGGGAATGCCTGTCGCCCGCAAGCGGCCTCCCACAAACGCCTGCCTTCCGCCATTGATTTGTAGGAGGCCCCTTGGGGGCGACCTGAAATGCCGTCGCGCGTGGCCTTCTACAGTTTGGTTTAACGCTTCACGTAGCGGTACCGCTCACCCATCCGTTTCAGGCAGTCGTCGAACGTCCGGCTGATCTGCGTCGTGTTGCGGATACGCTCCACTTTCGGCCAGGTCGCGCGGCGGCCCTCCAGCATCATCAGTTCCATCTGTTTCGGCCCGAGATTGTTGAACATGCGGGCGAGGCTCAGCAGGTTCCTTTCCGGGTACACGGTGATATCCCCGCTGTAGGTCTGGCGCGCGACCGCGTGCGCCTTTTTGATGATCGAGCCCAGGCCCGGGATTTCGAAATGCTGCTGCACCAATTCCAGCAGGTGCTCGATCTGCACCATCGGCGTCTTGATGACGACGTCCTGCAGGAAGGGCCACAGCCCCGTCTCCTCCATCTCTTCGCTGAGGAATGGAACGACGTGGGGGTTGGTCTGACTGACGACGTAGTGGTTGACGTTGTGGAGCCGGTTGACCTTGTCCTTGGGTATGTCCTCGTGCACCGACCCGTCGATCCAGCGGTTCTGCGGCATATAGGCGACGGATTTACCCTCGAAGTTCCGGGCACGCAGCTGCACCGCCGGGAAAATGCCGGGTATCGCCGCCGAGGCCAGCGCCGCACGGCGGATCAGCACGTTGGGGGCCGTCAGGTAGTTGAGCAGGCGCGGGAACTGGTGGGAATCGGCCGGCGAAACCGAGATGTTCAGGATGCGATTGGTGTGCCGGTAAGCCTCCAGGAAAGTCATGTCAGGGACGTTCTGGTCGATGCACCTGAGCAGCAGCTTCTGGTCGAGCAGGCCGCGGTTGGTGGTCAGATCCGTGAGGTTGACAAGCCGCGCCCAGTCGAAACGCCAATCCTCGCGCTGCATCAGCGTTTCCCATTCCTCGTCCGTGTGGGTGGCGAGTATGGCCGCTACGATGGACCCGGCGCTGGAGCCCGTAATCACCCGGGGCAGTATCCCCTGGGTCTCAAGTTCGCGGATCACGCCGATGTGGAACAGGCCCAGGGAGGCTCCGCCGCTGAGCAGCAGCGCCGAGCGCCCGAAACTGCGGGCGGCGCGCTTCAGGAAAATCCGCTTGCGCATGGGGGGCAGAGCCTTGACATCGCTGTCACAGAGCAGGTTCAAAGAGGCACAGACTTCGTCGAGGTACGCATTGATCAGCTTCTTGGTACCCACCCGGCAATGCTGGTACAGGGCGGGGTTGGCCATGTTGCCGAGGTTGCCGTGCAGTTCCTCGCGCAGGCGGAAGATCAGACGGTCCAGGTCCTTTTGGCGCCGAAGCTTGCGCAACACTTTGACGCGGGAGGCCAGCAACTTGTGGTCGTAATCCGGAGACTCCGCTTGCTCGCGCCAATTCGCTGCGCCGTCGATATGGTCCAGGGCCAAAGCCGCCACCCGCCACTCCTCGTAGCTGGTCGCTTCGGCCATCGCGATCTCGTATTTTTTCGCCATCGTGCTCATGAGCTTTACCTTAGCAGCAGGTGTTCACCCTTTACTTGTCCGGGGTCAGGTCCCCGGCTCGGCGGACGGCCGTCGCCGTACCGCTATCTGGTGCCGCGGCGGGAGGTGTGGTCTTCGGCGGCGGGCGGCCAGGGCTGGCAGTGCTGAACGATGCAGCCCTCGCGCACCTCCCGCACGGCAATGGTTTCAAAAAACTTTTCCAGGAACCGTGAGGTCGACTTCTGGCTCTTCTTGCTGAAGCCCGGGATCTCCCGGGGCAGGGACAGCAGCGCAGATTCCAGTTCGGCGAACCTGGCAAAAACGCGCTCCCAGTCCGTACCGGGCTGGCAGTAGCCCAGAAAGTAACGCTGGCGGACGCTGTCGATCGGCAGCCCGACCGCCGGACCCGCGTAGCTGGCGTCGACCAGCCCGGACATGTCCAGGTCGTAGGGTACCGGGATGTGCAGGCCATCCTTGATCAGCAAGGCCGTGTTGCGCTCGCGGGCGATCGACCAGTCCGTGTTGCCGATCATGAACTGGAACAACGCCAGGGTCGCGGCGGATTGCGCATCCAGCTTTTCGGCCTCGAAGTTGCCGCGCGGCACCCGCCGGCTGCCGGTCCGCGCGGCCAGGTCGTCGAAATGCTCGGCGAAGAACGCATAATGCAGCGCCGACCGGCCAGACCTGTCCGGGTCGGGGTAGGAAATCCGGACCAGCCGTACGCCGACGCTGAACTCGGTTAACTGCCGGTATAACAGGTGCCCCAGGTATTCGCGCAATAGGTATTGCTCGTAATCCGCCCGCGTCGCCCGTTTGCTCGACCGGTCCAGCGAGAGACCCCGGCCGCAGTGGGTGGTCAGCGGCAGCAGAGATTGGCCTTCGAACGGGGTGCCGGCTACCTGGCCCGCGTCGAAACGGACCCAGAGCAGCGGCGCAGAGCAGTTTCGGGCCAGCGAGCGCCAGCCGCCACGGATCTGGACCTCGATGGGCAATGAGCGCCAGATTCCCGAGTCATCCTTGTACTCCATCGTGGTCGCTTCAAAATCGCACTCGTCGGACTCCCGTGGACGGCACAGGTTGTCGAAGTCGATCGTCAGCGCCAACTCCATCACCTGATCGCTGGCAAACAGGGGGGGGTCGGCGGCTGTCGCCAGGGGCGGCAGCGCCCAAAGGACGAACAATGCAGCCAGTGACCGGCGCAGCATGTTCCCCTTTGTGCTCATCAGCTTAACCGGGCTTTCGCCTCGGCGCGGCGGCGGTGGAGCAGGGGCTCGGTGTACCCGCTCGGCTGTTCCCGCCCGAGAAATACCAGGTCACAGGCGGCCCGGAAGGCGACGCTGTCCTCGTAGTCGGGCGCCATGTTCCTGTACAAGGGGTCACCCGCGTTCTGCCCGTCGACAACCCGGGCCATGCGTTTCATGGTCTCCATGACCTGCTCCTCGGAACAGATTCCGTGGTGCAGCCAGTTGCAGATATGCTGACTGGAAATCCGCAATGTCGCACGGTCCTCCATCAAGCCGACGTTCCGTATATCGGGCACCTTGGAGCAGCCGACGCCCTGGTCCACCCACCGCACGACGTAGCCGAGGATGCCCTGGGCGTTGTTGTCGAGTTCGGCCTGGATATCCTCGGCGCCGAGAACATGATCGCCCAGCAGCGGCGGTGTCAGGATGTCGGCCAAACTTGCGCGCTCCCGCGCGGCCAACTCGTCCTGCCGCTGGCTGACGCTGTACCTGAGGTAATGGGTGGCGTGCAGGGTCGCCGCGGTCGGCGATGGCACCCAGGCGCAATTCGCGCCGGCCTCGAGTTGGGCCATCTTGGTATCGAGCATGGCCTTCATCTCGTCGGGCATGGCCCACATGCCCTTGCCGATCTGGGCTTTTCCGCGAAAACCGCATTCGAGCCCGATGTCGACGTTCCAGTCCTCGTAGGCGAGGATCCACGGCTGGACCTTGATCGCCTCCTTTGGCAGCATCGGGCCGGCCTCCATGCTGGTGTGGATCTCGTCACCCGTGCGGTCCAGGAAACCCGTGTTGATGAACACTACGCGCTCGCGGACCTGCCGGATGCACTCCTTCAGATTCACGGTCGTGCGGCGCTCTTCGTCCATGATGCCGACCTTGATGGTATGGCGCTCTAGGCCCAGCGCGTCCTCGATGCGGTTGAACAGCCTGTCGGTGAAAGCCACTTCCTCCGGGCCGTGCATCTTCGGCTTGACGATATAAATGCTGCCGCTGCGGCTGTTGGGACGCGTCGTGTTGCCCCGCAGGTCGTGCATCGCGCAAAGTACCGTGACCATGCCGTCGAGGAACCCTTCCGGGATCTCCCGCCCCTCGCTGTCCAGCACAGCGCTGGTGGTCATCAGGTGGCCGACGTTGCGCACGAGCATGAGGCTGCGGCCGGGCAGGGCGATTTCCCCGCCGTCCGGTGAGGTGTACGCGCGGTCCGGTTCCAGGCGCCGGGTCAAGGATTTGCCGCCCTTTTCGAAGGTGTCCTCCAGATCGCCTCTCATCAGGCCCAGCCAATTGCGATAGACGTTGACCTTGTCCTCGGCGTCCACGGCGGCCACGGAGTCCTCGCAGTCCTGGATCGTCGTCATGGCCGACTCGAGGAAGATATCTTTCAGCCCGGCAGCGGACATCTGGCCGACGGGGTGGCCGCGATCGACCTGCAGTTCGATGTGCAATCCGTTGCTCGACAGCAGGATGCGCTCCTCCCCTTCAAGGCGGGCGAAGCCCGCGAACTGCTCCGGGTGCAGCAGCCAGGTCGCGCGGCCATCTTCGAGATCCACGCGCAGGACGGCGGGGCGTGCCGATTCGTCGACGCTGTAGCGCTTCACCAGTCCGTGCCTGCCCTCCGCCAGGGGTGCGACTTCGTCGAGCAAGCCGGCGGCCATCCCGATCACGCGCTCGCCGCGTTTCGGGTTGAAACGGGTGCCTTTTTCGAGGCCCTCGTCCTCGGGTATCACGTCCGTACCGTAGTAGGCGTCGTACAGACTGCCCCAGCGCGCGTTGGCGGCGTTCAGGGCGTAACGGGCGTTGCTGACCGGCACCACCAACTGGGGGCCAGCGATGGTGGCGATCTCCGGGTCGACGCCGGAAGTCGTGATCGCGAATGCGTCGCCCTCCGGTAGCAGGTACCCGATTTCTCGCAGAAAGGCGGTGTAGGCGGCCGGGTCGATGGGTCCGGGGTGGGCGAGGTGCCAGTCGCTGACGCTTTTCTGTGTTTTCTGGCGTATTTCGAGCAGCTCGCGATTTTTAGGAGCTAGATCATTGATGATCGCGGCAAATTCGGTCCAGAAATGATCGGAATCGACACCCGCGCCGGGTGCGATCTCTTCGTTGACCAACTGGAACAATGCCGCGGCAATGGACAGTCCATTGCGTTCGATTCTGGCGTTCATCACTTGAGAACCTGTTTAAATGTGGCGAGATGGTTAGAGAAAACCTCGCGGCCGGGTCGTAGAACGGCCGGCCGCCCGCTCAGCCCTAATCCTGGCGGCTGGCGTAAAAACTCATCAGTGCGTCAATTTCGTCTTTGCCCATGTCGGCAACCGTTCTTTCCATCAGCGGCGGGACGAGGTGCTCACCGGTCGGAACATACTTCAGCGAAGTCCGGAGATAGGGGGTCCACTGTCCGGCGAGGATGGGGGCGTTATCGGCGTGCCGGCCACCCTGCTCGTGGCACTTCTCGCAGTACTTCTCGTGCAAAGCGGCCCCGACCGGCGCCAGATCCGGGTCGAAATCCTGTACCGCCGGCCGAAACGGCAATTGGCTGTAGTGTTCGCTGAGCGCCGCGATGTCCTCTCCGGTCAGGCCCTCGGCGATCTTGCACATGTCGACCGGGGGCCTGGTCGTGTCGCCCGAACGGTAGCTGCTCTTGATGCAGGGACGGCCCCATATCTGGTAGGTGCGGAGCGTCTTGGCCAGGAAGGACTTGGACTGACCGGCGATGGTCGGTACATCCTCGTGAGCGGACACGCCGTCGGAACCGTGGCAATCGGCGCACATGGCGACCAATTCGCCCGTCTCGGCGCTCGCGGGGGAACACACCAAGGCGAGGACCAGCACGAGGATTCCAATAATATCAATAGCTTTCATGAGGCCTCCTAAGATGGCCGTTCTCTTGTGGACTATAGGGCTGACTGCGAGATTGTACATTGACCCACATCACCGTGCAGTGCGCCCATCAAGCGTCTGCGCGAACCGCGTATCATTCACCGTGTAACATGGTCAATCGAAAACCGGGCGAAAATGTAGGCTGCGCTTGTGAAACTGTCGGAGTTCGGAGAGAAATTCGCCACGGATTCGGGCATCGTTGGCCTGATGGACGATCTGGGCAACGCCCTGCTCGAAAATCCGGATATGGTGATGATGGGCGGGGGCAACCCCGGGCGCCTGCCCGTCATGGAGGACGTGTTTCGACGGCGCCTCGAAGCCGTGCTGCGGGACCCGCAGCAAAGCCATCGGTTGCTGGGCCGCTACCAGTCGCCACAGGGGGACCGGGAATTTCGCACCAGCGTGGCGGATTTGTTGCGGGGGCAGTTCGGCTGGCCGCTGACAGCGGCCAACATCGCCATTTCGAATGGCAGCCAATCCGCGTTTTTCACGTTGTTCAACATGTTCGCGGGCCCGATGCCGGACGGGCGCCGGCGGACCGTACACCTCCCGCTGACACCCGAATACCTGGGGTATGCCGATAACGGTCTGTGCGAGCAGTTCTTCAGGGCCACCCGCCCGGGCATCGAGGAACTCGACGGCCGGCTGTTCAAGTACCACGTGGATTTCTCTCGCCTGGCCCTGGATGACAGTGTCGGCGCCCTGTGCGTTTCCCGGCCCACCAATCCCACCGGAAACGTATTGACCGATGAAGAAGTTGCACATCTCGACCAGTTGGCAGGCGAGCGCGGCATTCCGCTGATCATCGACGGCGCCTACGGATTGCCGTTTCCGAATATCCTGTTCGCCGATGCGAAGCCGCACTGGAACGAGAACACGATCCTCGTGCTGAGCCTGTCGAAGCTGGGGCTCCCCGGGGTGCGGACCGGGATCGTGGTAGCCCGGGAGGAGATCATCCACGCGTTCGCCAACGCCAACGGAATACTCAACCTCGCCTGCGGCAACATCGGTCCGGCCCTCACCGACGCACTGTTCCGCGACGGCGAAATTCTTCGCCTGAGCCGTGACCATGTGCGGCCGTTTTACCAGGCCCGCGCGCAGTTGGCCGTCGACGCTTTCCGGGAGCGCCTCGCCGGCCTCCCGTTTCGCATCCACAAACCCGAGGGCGCGTTCTTCCTGTGGCTGTGGTTCGAAGGCCTGCCGATCGGCAGCCAGGTGCTGTACGAGCGGCTGAAACGGCGCGGCGTGCTGGTGGTTCCGGGCCACCACTGCTTTTTCGGTCTTGAGGAGGACTGGCCGCACCGGCACGAATGTATCCGCGTTTCCTACGTGCAGGACCAGGCCGCTGTGCAGCGTGGCGTGGCGCTGATCGCGGATGAGGTGCGCCGGGCCTACAGCGGAGCAGCGATAGCATGACGCCTGGTGCATTCGTCGAACGCTTCGGCCGGGAAAAGGCCAGCGCCATTTTGCGAACGGACGACCAGGAACGGGCCGCCCAGGCCATGGAAGCGGCGATTCGCGGCGGCTTCACGGTGGTGGAGTTCACGTTGACCGTTCCGGGTGTTTTCGACCTGGTGCGGGAATTCTCGCAGCGTAGCGGGGTGGTCGTGGGTACCGGCACGGTGATGGAGGAACACGAAGCCCGCCAGTCGGTCGCGGCCGGCGCCCGCTTCCTGGTATCCCCGGTGGTGGACGAGCGGGTCATCGCCGCCGCGAACGAAATGGAGGTGGCCTGCATGCCGGGCTGCCATACCCCAACCGAGATGTTGCGGGCGCACCGCGCTGGCGCCCAACTATGCAAGCTGTTCCCGGCGCCCGGGAGCGGCCCCACCTGGGTGCGCTCGGTGCTTGGCCCCATGCCCTATCTGAAAATCGTGCCGACCAACGGCGTGGACGAGCGCAACGCCGGCGAGTGGATCGCCGCAGGCGCGTTCGCGGTCGGGTTCGTCGCCACCCTGTTCAACCCGGCGGACCTTGCTGCGGCGAACTGGGACGCCATCGAGGCGCGCGCTAGCCGCTGCCTGGCGGCGGCTAGCGGCGGCGGGGGTTGAGCGGCCTCGACCTTCCGGTGCCCGGCAATCTTACCGGCTCGCGGTCATTCAGGCGGGTAAGGAATGCTTTCCGATCTAAGGGATCAGGCTTCCGGGAGGCCTTCCCCAGCGCGTGAATCGCCGATGACGAATTGTCGTCGTTTCTCGTAGGCGTCACTGTATCGAACGATGGCGGCTGTACCGATTTTTGTTCCGTTAGAGACACTCGATCCTCGCGCCGTCAGCTCAATCATTGCGCGACCGATTTCCGTTGCTCTGACCGCCGCGCCAACGGGCCGGAAAAACCAGTACAACAGGTCCTGGCCCAAGTGCGCCTCTTCCTCTGTCGGCCCGATATAGTCTGGCCGGTAGGCAATGACCCGGAGATTCGTTCCATCGGCAAATCCGAACAGGGACTCCTCAGCACGCACTTTCTCTCGCGCCCACATCGCGCTTGAATCCGCTGAGATGTCGCTGGAACTGATGAAATGGAACGACAGATCAGATTCGCGACTCACAGAAGTCCATTCCTGTACGAACTGCATTGGAAAATCGACATGA
>Ga0316201_10000621_pt1 | contig 20964 bp, 20 predicted proteins | sample CS6wburrow_MG_FD_204516 | JGI IMG/M metagenome (GOLD analysis project Ga0316201, IMG submission 204516) | Coastal sediment microbial communities from Delaware Bay, Delaware, United States - CS-6 worm burrow | ecosystem: Environmental > Aquatic > Marine > Coastal > Sediment | place: USA... | reverse complement strand
GCATTGAAAAAGCCTAGATTTAAACCTAATGGGGTTAACATGCTCTGATATAACACCAGTGCATGGAGAGTGACTGCCAATCCACCAAATAGCAGTAAAATAGATTTAGGGGAAATCGCGATGCTGTTTATTCGATAAATAGGTGAAACAGCCGCGGCAAGGTATAAAAAAATCGCAGATAAACTAAGGGCAAATATATTCACAACACGGTTTCCATTTTGCGGGTGGGGAATGGGGGGGTAATAGGCGTACAACGCCGTTTTCATGCGTTTTTTCCCATTTCCCCTCATTAATCGTTATTTCGATTTAGGTAAATTTTTCGCCTGTTCCAAGGCTATATCTTTAAGCGCATTAAAGGAGCTTTGATTAGATGCGCCTTCGATGGCTTTGACTGCCAATTCTTGAGCTTGTTTGAGGGCCGCTTCTAATTGTTTAGACAGTTTGTCGATTTGAGTGCCTTGATTGGCAACTTGATCTTCTAACTCCCTAATTTTTAATTGGTAAACCTCATCGTCGCCATAAAATTCTTTAGCCGCGAAATCCGCTTTAATTTTAGCCTGCTTATGAGCAATGCCAGTGCCTTCCTCTTTAGCCTTCTTGATAGCCGCTTCTAATTCCTTCGGAAAACGTTCAACCTTGGTTTTGTTTTCTTCAAACTGCTTTTCACGTTCAGCGAGTGCTTTCTCAGACTCATCCCAAGCTTTGCGCTGTGTTTCTTGAAGTTCATCTAGGGGTTGTTGTTGTTGCTGTTGTTGTTGAGTGTATTCTTCATCGCTGAGATTCCGTTTTAGCGTTAAATCGTAACGATATTCGTTATCTTCCCGTTTTTTTGTTTTCTGAACAGAACTCTCTAACTCTTGCAACTGCAATTCTGTCTCTTCATTTTCAGTTTGCCACGCTTGGTTTTTGTCGAACCAAGCTTTTTCAACCTCTTCCCGTTTCTGTTTAACGGTTTCAACATATTGCTCCGCCGTTTCGCTGTATTCTTTAAGCAAAGCATTTAAGGTATCTTCTTCGATTTTCAGATTGTATAAGGTCGCTAAATGATTGCTTTCAGTCTCAACTGTGGTGCGAACATTTTTTAAGCGTGAAGCTTCCACAAGCAAGTTGGTGGATAATTGGCTAAGGGCTGTGTTAAATTTTTCACCCAGTTTCCCTAAGGCGTTAATCACTTCTTCCATTAATGCGTGTGCATTCCCCTCTTTAGCTAAGGATAGGGCGAGTGAGGCTTGATTGCTGCTCGTTTCATTTGGAAAAGAGACGGATTTAGACGATGGTGGTGTTTCAGGCTTTTTACTACTGGCAGCCGCAAGGGGAGTAACCACACTGGCTTTCTTAGCATCTAATTCTTGGTAAGCCACTTCTAACGCTTTATAGGCTTCAAGAATTTCAGCCTTTGTGCTTCGAGAATGCACTTTTTTGGGCATTATTTGAAACTCCTGTTTTCCATTAATATTTTTTGTGCTTAAAACGGATTTTGTTGATATAGATTTTTGTGAGGAACTTTTAATCTCACGCTTTTCGCTTCGGCGCTTCGGTGCCAAGTATTATTAGCCTAGCTTCTCTTCGGTTTTTAGCGTCTTAGCGGCTTTGCGTGAGATTGGTTTTAGATCGATCCCGTGTTTAATTCCACACTTTAAAAAAGGAATGTTGGGGGGATTTCTCAACTTTTTTCAACGACTTTAGGTTTACCAGCACTTGAAACGGCTGTTACTGCCAATTGTTGTACCTGTTGTGAAGCCGTTTGCAATTGCGATGAATATTGAGCAATCCGTGTTTTTTGTTCATCTATTATCTTGTTGAGAGATTCAATTCTCAGTTCAAACGCTTTGCGCTTAGCCTCTCTCTCTTTTTCTAACAACTTAGCCTTGTTTTCCTCATCCCAATGAGTATCTTTAATAGCCTCTTCACGAGCCTTTTTCATTGCCTCTGAAATCTCTTTAGGCATGGCTTCAACTTTGACTTTGTACTCATCAAACTTCGCTTTATTTTTTTCAAGAAACGATTCACGCTCTTTCCAATCTTTTTCCTTAATCTTGTTTTCTTCCTCTAATTGGCGTTCTAAAGCACGTTTACGTTTTTCATACCCATCAGTGTCTTCAGTGTGTTGGCGATTGAGTCCATAATCATAGTCTTCTTCCTCCAATGAACGTTTTTTATCTATCTCACTCAGTTGTTTCTTTTGAGTCTTCTCGTTGTCTTCCCGTCGTTTTTGCCACATTTCACGTTGCTTGGCCATTTCCTTTTCCAAAGCATCGTGTTTTTGCTGGTAATCTTCTTGAACGTTTTGCAATGCCTTTTGATGTTCTTGTTGTAAAATATTCAAAGCTTCCGCTGCGATTTGAATATTTTGCAAGCTGATTAAATGCTGGTTTTCGACCTGTATTGCCCTAGAAATCTGCGCTAATTTTTCCACTTCAGTGGTCATATCTTTAGCGAGCTTTTCAGTAGATTGACCAAAGGTTGATTGCAATTGGGCTAACGATTGGAAAATACTCTCGCCAGTGTAGCTAGAGGCTTGTTCAACAATTTCTTTATCCCGAAGCCGGGCCGCGATATCCTGTTTAGTCGCGATTTTGGAGTCGATCTGTTGGTAATCAGCACGTAGTTTTTCAAACGCTTTAACAATCGTTTGCGGATCAGAATGAGGGGTATTCATGTTATCAGTTATCAAAAGCGTGAGTTATGTCGGTCAGGCTAATAGATTATCGAACAAACTATCGCACCGCTTGATTGAGGGATAGAACGCGGATTTAATGTATTAATCATCACAATCGGCGTTCTATTGGATTATGTGTATCGACCCAAAAAATAACCCAGATTTCAAGACGACCGAAAATATTATAATGGAATTGAGAAACGTACAGTAACCCGTTTTAATTTCAAGAGGGGGTGTTGCCTTATAAAATTCCCCCCTTTGATTGACAAAAGGGGGCTGGGATTTCGTTTAAGGCGTAAAAGATGAACCACATCCACAAGTTGTGGTGGCATTAGGATTGCGGATCACGAATTGTGCGCCTTCTAAACCTTCACTGTAGTCAATTTCGGCACCTGCCAAGTAGGGATAACTTATAGGGTCTATCAACAATTGAATACCCTGATTCTCAACGACAGTATCGTCTTCATTGATCTTTTCATCAAAGGTAAAACCATACTGAAAACCTGAACAACCGCCGCCTTGAACAAAAACGCGCAATTTCAGATCATCGTTGTTTTCCTCTTTGATCAATTCTTGCACTTTCAGTGCGGCCGTGTCGCTAAACAACAAAGGTGAGGGGGTGGCTTCTTGTACCTGCATAGTTAAATCTCCAAGTGAGTATTATCTGATTCATACTAAGTACTCTTTCAGCAAAAATCAATAGGCCAAGGCTGTGAATCCTAACAAACTGATATCATTAAGCCCTATTGTAAATGATTAAGCCATTGTTTTGTATGAAAGAACGGTTTGGTATGACATTTAAATTAAATAATTAATGCGTTAATGAATTAATCTAATAACGTGTTAGCGTTCAAAATTGAAAGCACTTCTTCAAGTTCCAAGCGTAATTGACGAATAATTTGCTGACTTTGTTGTCGATCAGTGATTGAGGCTTCACCATTTAAATGTTGTTTCGCACCGCCAATGGTAAACCCCTGTTCATAGAGTAGGTTACGAATATGACGAATCAAAATCACATCTTCGCGCTGGTAATAACGCCGGTTGCCTCGACGTTTAATGGGTTTGAGTTGAGAAAATTCTTGTTCCCAGTAACGCAATACATGTGGCTTGACGGCACATAACTCGCTCACTTCGCCAATGGTGAAGTAACGCTTCCCCGGAATGACCGGTAGTTCGCTATTGTTCGTTATTTCCAGCATAAGATTCTACTCGTACTCTGAGTTTTTGGCCGGGTCTAAAAGTGACTACCCGCCTCGCGCTTATTGGTATTTCCTGACCTGTCTTAGGGTTTCTACCAGGGCGTTGTTTTTTGTCACGTAAATCAAAATTGCCAAATCCAGAGAGCTTAACCTGTTCTCCTTGTTCCAACGCCGTGCGAATCTCTTCAAAAAACAGATCGACCATGTCTTTGGCTTCTCGCTTATTTAAGCCTACTTCTTGATAAAGTTTTTCTGCCATTGCAGCTTTAGTCAATGATGCCATATTTTATTTCCTTAGTTGTGCACCCAAATTTTGTTCAAGCGTACTGAGTAATTGTACAAGCACAGTATCAACTTCTTGATCTGTAAGATTGCGTGAAAACGCCTGAAAAATCAACCCTATTGCTAAACTTTTTTGACCAAGCTCAATGCCTTTACCTTGATAAACATCAAACAATTGCCAAGCATAAAGAATTTCGGGGGCAGATTGTTTGATACAGTCCAATAATTGGGCTGAACTGATATCTTGTGATACCACGACAGCCATATCTCGCCGCATAGCGGGATATTTAGAAACTTCTTTAAATTTAGGAATAGGTGCTTGACATAGTGGTGCAAGCCGTAATTCAAAAAGATAGACGGGTGGCACTAATTCTAGCATCAGCACGAGATTGGGATGCACTGCGCCCAATAAGCCTATCCATTCATTACCCCGATAAATCGCCGCCGTTTGGCCGGGGTGTAAAGCGGGATGCGTTGTGGGTGTAAAGCGGTCAAGCTGACGCGGTTCAAGAGGCTTGCCGTCTGTTGACGCACTCAAACTTAATAAGGCTTCTACATCCGCTTTAATATCAAAAAAATCAACGGGTTGTGTCGTTTGACCCCATTGTTCAGGCAAACGGTTGCCTGTCACAACACCGGCTATCATTTTTTCTTGTAGTAAACCTTGATCTGGCGTGTTGATAAACCGCAAACCGGTTTCAAATAAGCGTACTGTGGATTGTTGACGCTTTTGATTATACAGCACGGCTTGCAGTAAACCGGTCCATAAAGTGGTACGCATCACTGCCATATCACTGGCAATGGGGTTACTTAAAGTCAGTGATTCAGTTTGTGGATCAAGTAGAGCTTGTTGTTTTGGGTCTACAAAACTGTAAGTAATGGCCTCTTGGTAGTCGCGTTGCACTAGCACCGCTTGCACTTGTTCTTTCGTTATCTGTTGGGGGTGCATCGTCATACGGGATTGAGGCGCATGGCTAGGTAAATGATTATAACCATGCACTCGCGCTAATTCTTCAATCAAATCGGCTTCTAGGGCAATATCAAAACGGAAAGTCGGTGAACAGACTTGCCAAGTGTCGCCATCTTGCACAGCGATCATGCCTAAACGAGTTAAGATGTCGCTCACTTCGCTAGGCTCTAGTGATTGACCGAGTAGACGTTGAATCCTTGAGGCGCGAAGTTCAATCGCTGGGGTTTTGGGCAAACTGCTTTCAAAAGCCTCTTCAATCACAGGGCCCGTTTCTCCACCTACAATATCTAATAGTAAGGCCGTTGCCCGTTCCATAGCGCGGCGTTGCAATTGCGGATCAACACCCCGTTCAAAACGGTGAGAAGAATCGGTATGCAGTCCATAGCGTCTAGCGGTACCAGATGCCTGTTTGGGTGCAAAAAAGGCACTTTCTAAGAAAATATCTTGGGTTGTGCTTGTGACAGCAGAAGCTTGTCCCCCCATGACACCCGCCATAGCAAGAGATTGTTTATGATCGGCAATGACTAATGTTTGCTCATCTAATTGTACGGTTTGTTCATCTAATAGGGTAAGCGATTCGCCAGCTTGTGCCATTCTAACTTGTATGCCACCAGATAAACAAGCAAAATCAAAGGCATGCATGGGCTGCCCTAATTCTAATAAGATGTAATTAGTGACATCTACGACGGCACTGATACTGCGTAAACCACTGCGGCGTAAACGCTCAATCATCCATAACGGTGTCGGTGCCTGAGCATTGATGTTTTTGATGATGCGCCCAACGTAATGTGGACAAGCTTGTGGCGCGTGAATCGAAACGGGGAAAGTGTCAGTGATTGTTGCAGCAATGGGCGAGCAATCAAGGGGAGTCACTTGTGAGCGTGTCAAGACACCCACTTCTCGCGCTAAACCTTCAATCCCTAAGCAATCACCGCGATTAGGGGTGAGATCAATTTCAATGCTAACATCTTCTAATTGCAAATAGCGGCGAATATCTTCGCCTATCTTTGCTTCAAGCGGTAGAGACATCAGGCCTTCTGAACTTTCCGCGAGGCCTAATTCTTGAGCGGAACATAACATGCCGTGTGACGGAACACCTCGCAATTTGGCCTTTTTAATTTTCATATCCCCTACACGCGCACCCACTAAAGCAGTTGGCGCTCGCATACCGGCGTGAACGTTAGGCGCACCGCAGACGATGTTTAAAGGTTTTTCTTCACCGACATTGACTTGACAAACCTTGAGTTTTTTAGCATCGGGGTGTTCTTCAACAGATAAAACGTCACCAATAACAACTTTATTAAATGAGGCCGCGACGGACTCAACATAATCTAGCTCTAAACCTGCCATGGTTAATTGTTGAACTAATTGCTCTGTTGAAATGGGGGGGTTAACCCATTCGCGTAACCAGTTTTCGCTGAATTTCATTTATATCTCATTCCGTGGTACTTATTTAATTTTGCCTATCTTATAATTTTCTTTGCTACCTTAAGTTTCGCAAAGGAAAATGAGTTGCGAGTTTAAGTTCATTTTATGACAAACAGGTGTTTCCAAAAATTTTCCCGTATTGACGACTTATTTTGCTTTAATCCAATCAAGCAATAAGTCAATATTTTTTCCGATAAACGAGCTAATTAATTGATTAATAATTGAATTATTTCAAGAGTCGATAATCTTGTCCACCACTTTAACTGCAACATAATGACTACCCCCTTTAAGTTAAATTATATTAGGAAATACGAAAATAGTACTCTTAAATAAATAGTATTGGATAAAGCCAATCCGTTGTAGTATGAGTCTAAAATTTTGAATGCTTGCGCCAGTATTGCGCCAATACGGCTCCTGACAGGTTATGCCAGACACTAAATAGGGCACCAGGTAGTGCCGCGATTGCGCAAAAATATTTGATCGCTAAGGCGGTACCCAATCCAGAGTTTTGCATACCGACTTCAATCGCCAATGTGCGAGCGATTTTGATATCATAACCGAGCCCACGAGCGATAAAATAACCGGCTGCTAATCCTAACAAATTAGGCAAAACTACCGCGATGACGATTACCGATGTCACAGTCATTAAATTATCGGCATTCAATGCCGCCACGATGGCAATAACCAAGACAATACTTAGCACAACAGGCAATACCGATTTAACACGTTCCATAAGATGACCAAAATAGGTCTTAATCACAACGCCAGCACGGGGAACAAAACGATTTTTCAAATCGTTAATAACCTGTTTAAAACCGGCACTTCAATACTTTGACACCACGTAAAACCAAGTCAAAAAAGGCGTGGTTAAAAAGGCCAATAATGTAGAAATGGCGGTCAACGTGACAGAAAACGCGACATCCCTTTACTGATAAAACAGATCACATTAGAAGCCGTTCCACCTGGGTAACTGCCTACCAGAATCAGGCCCGCGGCAAGCAGAGGGGGAAGGTTAAATACAGATACCTAAAAATGCTCAATTATATTTAGTGATGTCTAAGCTAAGCGATTATCGAAACAAAGTTTGGAAGATCGCTACAAACGGCAAGCCCAGAACTCTATTCCAAGTTAATGTTTTTAACCTGCAAAATACTATCAATGAATTGATCATTGTTCATGGTTCATTAGAAATAGAAGCTTCTATTTCCAACAAAGCCTGCAATGGATCAGGCGATGCTGTCACAGGTCGTCCAACGACTAAATAATTTGCACCCAATTTTAAAGCTTCAGCCGGTGTCATGACCCGTTTTTGATCATCATTTGAAGTATGCGTGGGGCGAATACCTGGTGTAACAAGTTTAAAATGGCTATCAACAACTTGACGTATCAAAACAATTTCATTCGGTGAACAGACAACCCCATCTAAACCGCTGGCATTAGACAAACGGGCCAACCGTAACACGTTTTCTTCTAACAAGCCATGCAAGCCTATTGCGTACAAATCAAATCTATGTAAGCTGGTGAGAATCGTGACGGCAACCAGTAACGGACGATGACTGCGTTTTTCCAATGCTTCCCGGGCAGCTAACAACATGTCGCGTCCACCTAAAGCATGGACATTAATCATCCACACGCCTAAATCGGCAGCTGCTAAACAAGCTCGTGCTACCGTGTTTGGAATGTCGTGGTATTTTAAATCTAAAAAAATTTCAAAACCTTCTTTAACCAACTGTTCAACTACAACCGGGCCAGATCGGGTAAATAATTCTTTACCTATTTTAATGCGGCAACGCTCACAACCTAATTGTTTAGCAAGCGCGATCGCAGGCTCTGGTTGAGCAAAGTCTAAAGCGATAATTAAAGGAGACATAAAAATGCTCAATTCAAATTCATTTTTAGGCGAAAGTGCTTGTTTTTTTAAAAATAGACTCTATCCGGTATTATTCCTCATCAAAACCTTGTGTTGGTTTCAGCGTATTCCATTGCTTACAACTTGGACATTGCCAATGTAATTTTCGCGCCATAAATCCGCAATGATGGCATTTGTAAGCCGGTTTATTTTTTAATAAATGCGTCGTCATGTTTTTCACTAATAATAAGTGATCACCTGTGATGTTGTTAGCTTTAGAGAAGGCCAAATCAAGCAGGAGATCAAGCCCACGTACTGAGGGACGCTGGTTGTGCATTTGTCTCACAATAAAATCAGCCGCCTTTTCTTCTCCTTCCTGCTGTTTAATAATGTTTGCTAACACTAACATGGGTGTAATGCCATCATAGCATTCTAAAACATGGTGTAAATAGCGAATAAATTCATGGCGTTGTCCAAGTTCTTGATAACATATTTGCAAAGGGTCTATCACTTCTGTTAGGTAATCAGGGTCTTGTTGTTCCACCCGTTGAAAGGCAGCAATAGCCTGTTCTTGGTTTCCCACTTCCAAAGCCAATTCACCTTCTAACAAACTCGCACGGACACATTTGGTATCGGTTTTTAAGGCTTGAGTAATCGCTTGTCGTGCAAAGTTATATTCGCCTTGTCGCCGGTATTCTTCTGCTTGTTCACAGTAATATTGGGCAATCTGGGTATGCATAAGACCATTATCAGCATGCTCCAAATGTTGCGCGGTGCTAATAGCTTTTTCCCAGTCATGTTCTTGCTGATAAATTTCCAATAATTGCTGCAAGGCTAACACTTGATGGGTATCCGATGCGACCAATTCTTGAAATAATGCTTCTGCCCTATCCAGTAAACCCGCATGCCGATAATCCTGACCCAGTTCAAACAACGCAAGACTACGTTGTTGAGGATGCAGGGTGGGCCTTTTGATAATATTTTGGTGAATGCGAATGGCTCGGTTAACCTCACCACGGCGACGAAATAAGATACCTAAAGCTAAATGGGTTTCGACGGTATCGCTGTCTACCTCAATAAGTTTAATAAAAACATCAATTGCTTTATCAGGTTCTTCATTCAGCAAATAATTCAAACCCTTGAAATAATCAGGATACCAAGAAAAAGGGGTCACTTGAGCCCGTTTTTGAAAACGTGCCACCAACCACCCGGAGGCGGCCGCCACAGGCAATAACAGCCATAACAACTCAATCATTACACCACTGCATTAGGGCAAAAAAAACTCACGGGTCAGAAAACAGCACTGACCCTTGAGACTGTACCAAGGTGTTTCCAGTAAAACAGGCTACCTAAAAATGGCAATCACTTTAATTTTTATGCTATTAATCAATTACTTAATTCTGTTTTAAAATCACCATTTTGTGAGTGAAAATTAAAAAAATAAACAAAATTATTGGAAATAATGTAATAAATTCAATGGTTTAAGTCAAATATTCACTATTTGAATTGCCATTTTTAGGTGCTATTAATTTTTATATTTTATAGAATGATACCCATAAGAGTAACTATCGTTATCATCAGCCTTGAGACTTAATTCACTCATTCACTAAGTCAGGCCCTGTTATTCAGCCACGTATGTAACCCCCACCAGCATTGACTCGATCTCGCAATTCCTTACCAGGCTTGAAATGGGGAACATGTTTCTCTGGCAATTCCACAGGCGTACCCGTTTTGGGATTACGTCCTTTTCGAGAAGGGCGATGATGCAGAGAAAAACTCCCAAAACCACGGATTTCTATCCTTTCCCCGTTTTCCAAAGACACTGTCATTTGTTCCAGGATAGTTTTAACCGATAAATCAATATCTTTTTGTGATAATTGGGTTTGTTTCAGCGCAATCGCTTCTATCAGTTCAGATTTTGTCATATCAGTTGTTTAATTAATACTTAATCCGTTTTTTCAGGTTCATCTTGGCTTTCAATCTGTTCTTTAAACAGATCACCAAAAGTCGTGCCGGTTTGAGGTAGTGAATTGCTGTAATCTTGAACAGCTACTGCCTCTTCTTCTGAAATTAATGCTTTGATAGACAGGGTAATGATACGTTTTTTGCGATCAATGCCAATTACTTTGGCTTCCACTTCCTCGCCTTCCTTTAAGATACGGCGAGCATCATCAACACGTTCATGAGATAAATCAGAAACACGTAACAACCCTTCGACACCTTCTTCCAATTGAATGACAGCCTTGCTGTTATCAAGTTCACCGACAACACCCTTAACAACACTGCCTTTTGGATTTAGAACCACATAGTTAGAAAAGGGTTCTTTATCTAATTGCTTGATACCCAAAGAAATTCTTTCTCTTTCCGCATCGACAGCTAAAACGAGGGCCTCAACTTCATCACCTTTCTTGTAGTTGTGTACCGCGGTTTCACCCGGAACATTCCAAGAAATATCAGAAAGATGCACCAAACCGTCAATGTTACCCGGAAGCCCTATGAAAATACCAAAGTCAGTGATGGATTTAATGTGACCCACCACTTTGTCATTTTTGTTATGGGTAATTGCAAACTCTTCCCACGGATTAGGATGGCAATGCTTGATACCCAACGAAATGCGGCGCCGCTCTTCATCAATGTCAAGCACCATGACTTCGACTTCATCCCCATTTTGCACCACTTTAGAAGGATGCACGTTCTTATTAGTCCAGTCCATTTCGGACACATGCACTAAGCCTTCTACGCCTTCTTCGATTTCTACGAAGCAACCATAGTCGGCTAGATTAGTGACTTTACCAAATAAGCGTGTACTTACTGGGTAACGACGTGCAATATCAAGCCACGGATCTTCACCCAATTGTTTGAGGCCTAATGAAACTCGAATACGTTCACGATCAAATTTAAGGACTTTGACATTGATTTCATCACCCACACTAACCACTTCACTAGGATGTTTCACGCGCCGCCAAGCCATATCAGTGATATGTAGCAGACCATCCACACCACCTAAATCCACAAAAGCACCGTAATCGGTTAAATTTTTGACCACACCCTGTAGGCTCATGCCTTCTTGCATGGTTTCCAATAAGGCTTCTCGTTCTTGAGTATTTTCTTTTTCAACCACCGCACGGCGCGAGACAACAACATTATTGCGCCGTTTATCCAGTTTTATAACCTTAAATTCTAGTTGTTTATTTTCTAAGAAAGTGGTATCCCGTATCGGACGCACATCGACCAAAGAACCAGGTAAAAAGGCCCGAATGTCATTCATATTGACGGTAAAACCGCCTTTAACCTTCTCTGTAATGACACCAATAATGGTTTCAGTGTTTTCATAAGCCCGTTCAAGGACACCCCAAGCCGCTGCACGTTTCGCTTTTTCACGGGATAATTTAGTTTCTCCAAATCCATCTTCTACCGCATCTAAAGCAACATCGACCTCATCACCTATTGCAACTTCAATTTGACCATTTTCATCAAAAAATTGTTCAACTGGAATAACGCCTTCAGATTTGAGTCCCGCATTAACGATGACCACATCGTGGCGTATATCCATAATCTTGCCCGTGACAATACTACCGGGCTTCATCTTGTTTTCAGATTGACTTTCTGCAAATAATTCCGCAAAGCTTTCGCTCATTCCAAACCTTTGAAGTTAAAGTTATCACTCATTAAGTTATCAGTTATTGAGTATAAATATAGGGTATTAAGGGTGCTTATGAACAACTGATAACTTTTTTTCTGATAACTGATAAAATACACGCGACCACATTATCTATAGAAACCCCACTTGTATCAATGATTAAAGCATCATCCGCAGGCATTAAAGGGGCAATGTTGCGCGTGCTGTCGCGTTGATCACGTTCCGCTATCTCTGTTATGAGTGTTGAAAGCTTAGCATCTATTCCTATATCGATCAACTGTTTATAGCGTCTTTTTGCACGTTCTTCTATACTGGCGGTCAAAAAAATCTTAATTAAAGCCGAGGGAAAAACGACCGTGCCCATATCTCGCCCGTCTGCTACTAAGCCAGGCGCATTTAAAAAGGCCCGTTGTCGAGCTAACAATGCTTGACGCACAGCGGGTTTTGTCGCAATTTGCGAGGCAGCTGTGCCACAGGCTTCGCTACGTAATGCCCGCGAAACATCTTGTCCCTCTAGGATGACTTGAGTTACGCTTAAATCAGGTAAGGGTTCAAATTGAAGCTCTAAATGGGTCGCTAAATTTGCCAATGCCATTTCATTTTCTAATGAAACATTGTGACGATGTGCTGCTAGGGCAAGTCCCCTATACAATGCCCCACTGTCAAGCATTTGCCAGCCCAACTGTGTTGCCAATCTGAGGCTGACAGTCCCTTTACCTGAGCCGCCAGGGCCATCTAAGGTGACAACTGGAATAGGGGTATTTTTCATTCTAATAATAGAAGTTGACTATAAGTTGAGTTAATCGCTGATTATTCGTGACAAATCGGGTAAGGTTTCAGGTTTACCGGCTTCCATATAGCGACTTTCTCCTTCACGTCGCGTCACGTTTTCATAAACCCCATCATCTCGTTTAACTAATTTGGTCAAACCGAGATCACGCAACTCGCTATTCGATTTTTGAATGGCAATACCAATGCGGGAAATATGTTTACGTACCTGACCAAAACAAGTCGGGCATTGGGTAAAGGATTCGTCTTTAATTGATTGTTTTACCTCAAATAGCTTACCACGTAAGCAAGGTTTCTCTAAATGTTCGTATTCGTAAATTGGCATAACAGTTATCAGTTATCAGTTATCAGTTATCAGTTATCAGTTATCAGTTATCATCAGTCTGTTCGCCCCCCTCTGCTGTTGGTTGGGAGATTTGCTCGAATTTTGAATAACATGAGGCCCAATCTTTTTTAGTAAATGCTGATAACGCCGTTCTGATAAATAAAATCTGCGTCGATCATAAAAATCAGCATCATCTGTGTTCTATTAATTAACGCCGATAAAATAATATAAAATCAGCGTCGTTCATGAGAATCTTCCGTCTAAAGTGTTCTATTCAATTCAAGCACTTATTAAATTATAAATCCTATTTAAATAGGTGTTTGCGATTTGCGATTTAGGGCCGACTAAAACGAATATCTGTCGTTATGTTGCGAATAACCAATTGAAGATCAAGTTGATTTTTTTAATTGTATATCAATTCCGGCCGTTTGTGCCAAATTGACAAAATTGGGAAATGAAGTGGCGACATTCGCACACTCTTCAATAATAATCGTCTCCTTAGCACATAAAGACGCTATTGTAAACGCCATCGCAATGCGATGATCACCGTGACTCTTGATCACGCCCCCATTGAGTTGTCCACCGTGTATTACCATACCATCTGGTGTCGGTATCGCCTCTATGCCTAAAGTTCGCAAACCCTCTGCCATAACCGAAATACGATCACTTTCCTTGACGCGCAATTCTTTGGCACCTGTTAATACCGTTTTGCCTTCAGCACAGGCTGCCGCGATAAACAATACAGGAAATTCATCTATAGCTAATGGGACTTGTTCTTTAGGGATATCAATGCCCTGTAAGTGACTGGCCCGAATCTGAATATCGGCCACAGGTTCAAAACCCACATCACGTTGATTGTGCAAACTGATGTCGGCCCCCATTTGTCGCAAAATGTTTATGATACCCGTGCGTGTGGGATTGATGCCGACTTGTTCTAATAATAAGTCAGAGCCTTGGGCAATACTCGCCCCAACCATAAAAAACGCCGCTGATGAAATATCAGCTGGCACATCAATAGCCGTGGCTTGCAATTTACCACCGCCTTGTAGGCAGACGCGCAGCCCTTCTTTTTTGACAGCATAGCCGAATCCCCTCAACATCCGTTCAGTATGATCACGAGTGAATGCCGGCTCTATCACACAAGTTGTACCCTTGGCATATAAACCGGCCAATAATAAACACGATTTAACTTGGGCACTGGCTATGGGCATCGTATAGTCTATACCCTGCAAACGTTGTCCGCCCTGAATTTTTAAAGGTGGCATTCCTTTTTCAGTCGTCTCAATTTGTGCCCCCATTATCGTCAAAGGATCAGTCACGCGGCGCATCGGGCGACGTGATAAATAGATATCACCCCCCATTTCCACCGAAAAGGCTTGCCCAGCCATTAATCCCGATAATAAACGCATTGAGGTACCCGAATTACCTAAATCTAACGGCCTGTCAGGCGCGTGCAAACCATGCAATCCCACACCTTCTAAGGTGACTTGTCCTTGATGAGGCCTGTCAATAGAAACACCCATATTTTCAAAGGCCTGTAGCGTAGCCTTCGTATCTTCACCTTCCAAAAAACCGTTAATTTGTGTACTGCCTTCGGCTAACGCCCCTAACATGATGGCACGATGAGAAATTGATTTATCACCCGGCACACGCAAAGTGCCCTGTAATTTTTGGCTAGGGTTGACTATAAATTGTTGAGAGGTATTCATAAAAATGAGGAGAATGAAAAATGTAGATTAAACAGATAAATCAATCAGTGTTAATCATGGTGTCAGTGTCATCAGCGTTCTATAGATTTAATAAAAATAATGACTACGAAAACGATTGTTTTTATTCCTTTTTGAAGAATTTATAGAACGTGTACTGAATGTTCTCTGATAACTGATAACTGATAACTGATTTTCACATTTCACGCTAAAGTTTCGCTTCGCGAAACTTTAGCGTGAAATACAGTTTTTGCGCGCAAAAACTTTTGCGTGAAACTGATAACTGATTTATAAATCGTCTGGCACTGGTGACATCAACGCGCCAGCACTCAATATGCCATAAGCTATCCAAACGACAATCAAAGCATAAACTAAACGCGGTATCCAATCAGCCAATGCTTCATTATGCAAACTAATCTCTTCAGATTCAAACTTAACATAGTGCAGCATCATCTCTGCCAAACTCCCCGCATGTTCGCCGGTTGAAATCAATTGAATAGCCGCCGGATTAACGCCTTCGACTTGTGATAAGGCCGCCGCAAAAGGCTCGCCTTTCTTAAGCAATATGATTATCTTCTGTAAGCGTCGGCGCAGAATAGGGTTTTCCACTACCTCATAAGCCTTAGGCAGCGCCTCAAAAATCGGCAAACCCGCTTGTAACATCAAACCCAAGGATTGCAAAAAATTTTGTATATTCCGCCGTACCACCCAACCACCAAAGTACGGTATACTGATTGCCACTTTATCCAATAATAAACTGATTCCAAAAGGTTTTAAAAAACCATGACGTGCCCAATAGGGCAAACGCCAAACCACAAAAACAATTAAAGCGAATTGAATAATCAAACCCACCGTCTCAAACAAATAACTCAAAATAGTCATCTTGCCCAATATCAAAGTGGGAACAGGTTGAATAAACACCGCCAACAGTAAAACCGTCAAAGGTAAAAATAAACGCGATTTGATTCTTCGCAGATTCCGCGCTTTTTCCTCATAAAACTGCGCCAATTGCCGAAAAACTGAAGCATAAATGCCACCCGCATCGGCGGCTTCAATCAAGGCGGCATCTAAACCCATAAATAAACCACTCTTCGCCCCAGCTTCCGACAAAGGCTTGCCCCGTTTCAAATGATTCAAAGCCACTCTTGCCCGTTTCCCCGTTTCCCCCTCAGCTTGAACCAACATCTGCATCGCATTCTCTATAGGGATACCAGACGATTCCAAACGAGCCAGTTGCACATAAAGCTGAGCTGATGCTTGAGCCGATAATGGTTTGTACCGTGATTTTTTCAAGGATGTTGTCATATTAATTAATGAGTGCTAAAAGTTAAAGAGAAAGATCAACCATCAAGAAGCAATTATCAATGAATAATTATCAATGAAGCGTGTTCATTGATATCATTACTATGGTGTTTATGGATATTGATTCTAACCTATCGCATTCTATTTTGTCTGATGACATACTCAATCTGCTTATCACCTATCAGATATAACGACAAGGATTATTTATTCGAAGCGGATTAGAATATCAAAAGACCCAATTTCTTATTCTTTAACTCATAATTCATTGATATTATTATGATTTATTCGTTTATCTGCCCCTCATTAGCGAAGCTAAGCCGAAGTTTCAAAGACTAGATTAAACAAAACGGATAGGTGTTAAGCATATCACTCACATTGCATCACTACCCAAACGTTAAATATGATAAATTTAATAAAGGAGAAAAGTCGGATATAAGAGGCGAGTTAGCCGATTACCCAAGCATTAGGATATCGCGCTAATGAGAATTGATTATTAATACAGGATGGGCGTGATGAAACAAATCACATCAAATCGCTGTCGGCACACTTTACTAAAAGGTCATAAAAATGCTTTCCAGCCTACCCATCAATATTGAAGATTTACTGCATTTTCAGGGTGTTGAATCAGCACGAGTGGAATTAAAGCAATCTTGGGATGAAAAAACAACCGGGGTACAAGTCTTAAAAACGATTTGTGCTTTTGCGAATGATTTCTATAATGTCAACGGAGGTTACATTATTATAGGGGTGAAAGAAAATGAAGGCCTTGCCATGTTGCCCCCTTTAGGATTGGAACCCACAATGCTTGATAAAGCCCAAAAATGGATTCGGGGCCATAGCCAAAAATTAGAACCCAAAGTACATTTTCGGCTTTCGCCAGAAATCGTTGATGGGCGGCATCTCTTGGTTATTTGGGTACCCGGAAGTGATGCGCGTCCTCATCAAGCCCCCACCGGCCAAAATAAACAATGGGCTTATTACATACGCGACGGTTCACAAACCCTAATCGCAAAAGGACAAATATTAACGGAATTACTGAATTTATGCGCTAAAATCCCTTATGATGATCGGCGTGCCAGCCAATTTACGCTCAATGATTTGAGATCGACATTAGTGCGAGAATTTTTAGCAGAAGTGGGTAGCGGACTGGTTGAGGAAAAAAACGATTATCAAATTTATCGGCATTTAGGACTCACGGCCAAAACGAATAGTCATGAAGTCCCTAAAAACATTGCCCTATTATTTTTTAGCGATGATCCAGAAATCGCCTTTCGAGGAGCGCGTATTGAAGTCGTCTATTTTCCAGAAGATAAAAGTGGGAATTGTTTGCAAGAATGGTTATTTTGCGGGCCACTGCCCAAACAAATTAAAGACGGTATGAATCATTTAGCCCATTTTTCAACGACTTATATTCAAAAACAAGATGAACAGTATGAAGCAAAGCGATGGGTCACTTTTCCGTTGCCCGCCTTGAAAGAAACCCTTGTCAACGCGATCTATCACCGTAGCTATGAAGGTATTTTGGAACCCACTAAAGTTTATATTTATCCAGATCGCATTGAAATCACCAATTATCCAGGCCCCGTACCCGGCTTAAAAAAGAGCCATTTTGAACAACAACAAGTCCCCGCTGTTCCGGCCCGAAATCGTCGCATTGGAGAACTGCTCAAAGAATTAAAATTAGCAGAAGCACGCGGCACAGGCATACGCAAAGTGTTTAAAGCGATGACAGAAAATGGCTCACCGCCACCCCGTTATGAATTTGATGAAGAACGAACTTATTTTACAGTGATTCTACCAGCGCATCCAAGCGCAACCTCTTATATGTAGGGTGGCTAAGCAGGCGCAACAAATCACAAATTTATCCCCTATCCGCCCGCTTGCCCATTTTGAAAAAGCTTGAAAAAGCTGAAGATTGAAGACAAATAACCGAAAGAAACAGACTATGAACGCATTAAACAGAATAACAAATAGCGATTTACCAACTCTTCCTTACGATTTGAGAACTCAAATGTTAGCTGGCACGTCATCATCAAATCAAAGTCAGTTAGATAGCCTGGTTAATAACCTATTAAAACAGACATTCTGTGAATTGGTGATGACTTTAAAATCGGCTTCAGTCAGTGATTTCATCCCGCTTTTGGAAAAACACCTCAAATCGGGTTGGACTCACGCGCTCAATGAAGAATTGAAACTTCAGAAAGGTATGAACTCCTCACATTCTGAACGTCGCGCATTTTGCTTTGTACGCCATGGTGATGCAGATTATCTCCCCGTTTTTCTATGGTTAGTGACAAAGGAACCACAGAAACTCTATGTGTCGACTATTTTTTCAAACACCAAATCCCAATTATCTTACGCAGAATACAATCAAATTCTTGAACATTTTTATGTGCATGTTGTCCAAAACGCTGCCGCAGAAGTCAATAGTCAAATTGAATTGAAATTGGGCCATGTTTTGTAAAAGAAATATTGACTTATTGTTCAATACCTTCGCCAAATTGTAAAAATTTGAAAACTTCGGAAAACTTTTTTGCATCCAATATTTTCAATGACTTACAAAAATAGGCCTAACCCAAAATCAATAACTTACAGACTTTTCCGACGTTTTCAGTAAAAATCATAAATTTTGAGCCCATGTCAGTTTTTAACTTATTGATTTTAAAAAAAACCAGTATTTTTTTGGAAATGGCTAAATTTTAGAATTGGCGAAGGTATTGATTGTTTATAACGACTTGTTTTCCAATAGAGGCTGACGTGCCAAAAATCAATGAAGTAGCTCATCAACTTTTGAAGCCTCAAAAGCCGGTTTTACTCTTAGATACTTGTGCTATCCTTGATATCATCAGAATGCCAAACCGACTGAGAGCCTCAGAAATGCTGTCATTAAAATAGCTAATCAAACTCAAGCCAATTTGTGTTCTGTTGTTGCAGCTTCCATTGTACCCGACGAATTTGCCAGTCTTGTTCAAGATACTGAATCTGAACTTAAAAAATTTCTTGATGAACTCCAAAACTCAGTTGACAATTTTAATATTGCTTGTCAATCAGTTGGCTTAGATATTGAAACAGATTATTCATTTGATCAATCCACATTACCAACAACTTTAAGAAAACTAGCAGAATCATTATTAAATGATTCTCTCATACTAACTGCTCAAGATAATCTGAAATTACAAGCACTAGATCGAGTGGTTTTCCAAGTCGCGCCAGCACGCAAAGGAGGACAAATAAAAGATTGCATTCTTATAGAAGAATATTTAGAACTGGCACAACAGTTATATTCAGGTGGATTCACATACCCTCTGGTTTTCATCAGTTCCAATACGAAAGATTTTTGTATGGATAATAAACAGTTGCACCCAGATTTGGTTAAAGATTTTACCCCAGTTAATCTACACTATTGCAAAGTTTGGAATCATGCGGCTCATTTATTAGCTCTTTGAGGATCGTCTCATTTTTGTATGAGAGAAATGAGTATAACCTTGATTTGATGTAAACAAAGTTCATTTGTCGAGATCATTGAAAATCTGAAAACTTGACGGTTTTTCGTATAACTTTTGGAGTGAGCCATCAAGTTCAATGTAGGGTGGGTAAGCAGGTGCAACAAATCACAAATTTATCCCCTATCCGCCCGCTTGCCCACCTTAATTTTTAAAAAGCTGAAGCGTGAAGAAGGAAACAATTTAAGGAGCAACCAGAATGATCGCATTATATGCCTTAGATTTTAATGATGCCCAATCCGATATCGGTTATACCGATTTGCTGACTCCAAAACGAGCAACTGAAACAGAATATTGGGAAAAATACTATCAATTGCCAGATGTGACTTATGAATGGCATAACGGCTATTTGGAGGAAAAAGTAGTGTCTGATGTCTTAACCATTGCCATGTACAAATGGTTTCTTGAACTATTAGAACATTATTTGAGAACCCATTTAATTGCACAATCTGTTTTGTTAGAAATGGGATTTCGTTTGGTGTTACCCAACTCTATTGAAGTTCGCCGTCCCGACTTAGGGGTCGTTAAAAATGACAATCCCACACCGCTTTTACCTCATGATAAAAGTTACCACGGCACTTTTGATCTGTGTGTCGAAGCCCTGTCTGATTCGAGCACGGAAATCATGGAACAGGACACTGTTATCAAAAAACAAGAATATGCTCAAGGCGGCGTGCAGGAATATTATATTTTAGATAGTCATCGTGAACGTCTCAAATTTTACCGTTTGAGCAAGGCACGGGGTATTTATCTAGCTATCAAGCCGACAAAAGAGGGGATTATCAAATCGAAGGTGTTACCCGGTTTTCAGTTTCGGATGGACGATTTATTGAGCCGACCTTCTCCAGATGAAATGATTAATGATCCCGTTTATCAAGACTTTGTTTTGCCTGGCTATCGTGAGGCAAAACAGCATGCCTTTGAGGCACAACGGGCCTATCAAGCAGAAGCACAGGCAAGACAAAAGGCTGAACAACGTGTACAACGATTAGCCGAACAACTGCGAGCATTAGGTATTGAACCGGATTAAAAAGGAGCTTAACATGAGTAAAATTTTATGGGTTAAAGATAGGGGACTTTGTGACGATATGACACCAAGACGCTTGAAACGAAAAGGATTTGACGTTGTACGTGCTTACGATGGTGGACAAGCGGTAGAAATGGCTCATAGTGAAGCGCCTGATTTGATTTTAATGAATATGAATTTACCGGTTAAAGATGGCGAAACGGCTATTTTCGAGATTAAAGCGTCAGAAACTACCCAACACATTCCCATTATTGCGTTAACGGCTCACGGGATAGAATACAAAGA
>Ga0316201_10000620_pt1 | contig 20972 bp, 20 predicted proteins | sample CS6wburrow_MG_FD_204516 | JGI IMG/M metagenome (GOLD analysis project Ga0316201, IMG submission 204516) | Coastal sediment microbial communities from Delaware Bay, Delaware, United States - CS-6 worm burrow | ecosystem: Environmental > Aquatic > Marine > Coastal > Sediment | place: USA... | reverse complement strand
TTTATCCCTTGATCCCGTTTTTACAGGGTTTGTTTCAACAGGCGTAGGAAGACCAGACAGGGCAAGTTATCATCCAGTCATTATGCGATTGAAAGGCCTCCTGTCCGCTACACTCACCGTGTCACTGATCGTTGCTCCGGGTTTGTGGTGGCTGACCCCAAATCGCCTTACGCAGGTACCCGCCATGACCCTGACCACCCTGCAAGGAAAGGAACTGAGCGTCCCTGACACGCAAGGCCGCCCGATGCTGATCAGTTTCTGGGCGACCAGCTGTGCGAGCTGCGTGGAGGAAATACCCCACCTGATCGAGCTATACAGGGAACTGGCACCACACGGTTTTGAAATCATCGGGGTTGCCATGGCATACGACCCTCCCGACCGGGTCATCGCGCTGAGTCATGCCAGGCAGATCCCTTACCCCATAGCGCTGGATATACAGGGGAAGGCCGCACAGGCCTTTGGCGGTATCAGCCTCACACCCTCGTCTTTCTTGATCGCAGCTGATGGCCGCGTCATTGAACAGCAAACAGGTAAACTCAATATTCACAGGATTCGCGGCCTGGTGCTGGATACGGCATCTCGGTCACAGCCATTGTTTCCGCACCAATAGCCTGTTGGAGTTCTCGCGATAGGCTGATCGCTCCAACACAATTGTTAATGCGAACGATTTGCATTAGTAATATGTTTCTTATAATCTTGCCTGGCCGTACCAGTTCGATTGCAGAGGGAACATATGATGAATCTCAGGACCAACCATTGCGCCTGGATGTGCGCAGCACTGCTGGTAATCTCCGGCTCTGCCGCAAGTGCCGAAATGCCCAGCCAGGAGGAAATGTGGAAAATCATCCAGCAGCAACAGCGCGAAATCGAAGCATTGAAAGCGGGTCAGAAAGACAACGCTGAAAAAGTGGAAGCGGCTGTTGAAGTCGCCGAGGAGAGCCAGAAATCCGCTGCTGGCGCAGCCAGTTGGACCGAAAACACCCAGATCGGCGGTTACGGCGAACTGCACTACAACAATCTGGACAGCAAGAAAGAGATCGACTTTCACCGCTTCGTGCTGTTTTTCGGTCATCAGTTCAACGACAGGCTGCGCTTCTGGTCTGAACTCGAACTCGAACATACGGTGTCCGGCGATGATCGCAACGGTGACGTCCAGCTGGAACAGGCGTATGTGGAGTACGACCTTACAGCAAACCAACATGTCAAGGGGGGAATATTCCTTCTACCGGTTGGCATTCTGAACCAGACACACGAACCACCGACTTTTTACGGTGTGGAACGCAATCCAGTTGAAAGAAACATCATCCCCACGACCTGGTGGGCCGGCGGTATCGAACTGAATGGCGAAATCGCCCCGGGCTGGAGCTATGATATAGGCGTCCATGAGGGCCTGGAAACCTCCGCTGGCAGCAATTATGCCGTACGCAGCGGCCGCCAGAAAACCAGCGAGGCAAATGCCAACGATCTGGCCAGCACGGGTCGCATAAAATGGACCGGCATGCCCGGCATTGAACTGGCTGCCACCGTCCAGTATCAGTCCGATGTTACCCAGGGCGAAGACCCCGACGCCGGCCACGCCTGGCTGTTCGAAACTCATGCCGATATCCGACGCGGTCCGTTCGGTTTACGTGCGCTGTATGCCAGGTGGGATCTGGACGGCGACGGCCCTGAAACTGTCGGTGCTGATGAACAGGAGGGCTTCTATATCGAACCGTCCTACAGAATCACACCAAAATGGGGCGTCTTCGCGCGTTATAATCAGTGGGATAATCAGGCAGGCGACGGAAATTCAGATTCAGAGAAAAAACAGGTTAATACCGGGGTAAATTTCTGGCCACACCCGGATGTTGTTCTCAAGGCGGATCTGCAACAACAGGACAATGAAGGCAACAGCAAGAACGACAATGGCTGGAATCTCGGTGTCGGTTACCAATTCTAATCTGTTTTACCAAAGCCGGCTCAGGCACAATACGGGGCGCGATTGCGCCCCGCATTCCGTTACCTTGCTGGCGAATTATTCCGTATGCTGAGGAAACCCCTTTTCTTTCTGATAGCGGCTCTGCTGTGCACCACCCTGCTGGCAGAGGCTGTTTATCAGCAGCCTGACGATTTCCTCAGCGAAACGTTTTCAGGCAATGTACCGGAACCAGCCGTTATCTGGCTAAAAGGCGATCGCAAGGAATTCGTCAGGCAATTGCTGGGGCACCGCTATGCAAGCCTGCGCGTACGTTACTGGCGCCGGAATCAACGCAGCGCCTGGGTACTGGAAGAAATTGGCAAAGACCTTCCCATCACAATCGGACTGGTTATCAATACTGGCCAACTTGAACAGATTAAGGTGCTTGTTTTTCGGGAGAGTCGCGGCTGGGAAATCCGCCATCCATTTTTTACCGATCAATTTGAAAATGCCGTCCTCGACGAAAACAACACACTTGACCGGGATATCGACGGCATTTCGGGTGCAACCCTGTCGGTTCGCGCCATGAAGAATATGGCTACACTGGGCCTGTATCTGGATGCCGAACTGAGAAAGCAAGATGTCGCGCCATCACCGTAGAAAACAACGCTTCAAACTGAGCTCCTTCTACGTATGGCACCGGTACATGGGTGTCAGCGCGGCCATCTTCGTGCTGATTGTCGCGGTAACGGGACTGTTGCTCAATCACACCGAAGACTTCCAGTTCGACAGTGAACATATAAGCAGCGATTGGGTGCTGGACTGGTATGGCATCAGGGCACCGGATACCATGCAGACATTCCTTGCCGGTGATCGCTACGTGACTTTGATGGGTGAACACCTTTACCTCAATCGCAGGGAGATTGAAGGCAATTACAGTCATCTGGTCGGCGCCGTACTGTTTAAGGAGGCGTTTATTGTCGCCATGACTCACAGTATTCTGCTACTGACACCGCGTGGCGAACTCATTGAACAATTGCAGGACAAAGATGGTGTTCCGGCAAACATCAAGCAGATAGGTATCGATGCAAACAGTGCAGTCATTGTCAAAGCCGGCCATGATTATTATCAGCCTGATGCCGATTTCATTGACTGGAAAAAAGCTGACGAAGACATTAGCAGTATCAGCTGGGCTACACCGAGCCTGCTTGAACCACGACTCAAAACCGCACTCCAGAACCATTATCGTGGTGAAGTGCTACCGGTTGAACGGGTCATACTGGATCTGCACAGCGGCCGGTTTTTCGGCTGGCTGGGCCCGTGGCTTTTCGATGCTGCAGCCATCTTACTTATTCTTCTGGCACTATCCGGCTCCTGGATCTGGTTAAAACGCAGACGCTAGCGTCTTCAACGACCGGCGTGAACCAGGCCACCCAGTCCGGCTTCTTCCAGACTGATGTGAAGAAGCGCGCGCACCGCACCGCTATCTTCAAGCTTCCAGGCTTCATCGAGTAACTTCTTCGCCTGTGAGCAGGTGAAGCTGCGCACCACCCATTTCACCCGCAGCAGGCTGGCAGCACTCATGCTGAGTGAATCAACACCCATGGCCAGCAGCAACAGAGCGGCTACCGGATCACCGGCCATCTCACCACACACACTGACCGATCGATCCACAGCATGGGCCTCCTGAACGACGTAGTGGATTGCGCGAAGTACTGAGGGGTGCAGGGCATCATAGAGTCCGGCAACCTGAGAATTGTTGCGATCAACCGCTAACAGGTACTGGGTCAGATCGTTTGAGCCCACAGAAAAGAAATCGACACGTGCCGCCATGGCCGGTATCTGGTAGACAGCCGACGGCACTTCGATCATCACTCCGATTTTCGGGTAAACCAGTTCCTCACCTTCGTCCAGCAGTTCTTCATAAGCGCGCCTGATTAAGCCAAGTGCGCTGTCTATCTCTGCTACATTGCTGATCATGGGCAGCAACAGCTGGAGATTATTCAACCCGGCATTGGCTCGCAGGATGGCACGCACCTGGGTGAGAAAGATTTCCGGGTGGTCCAGGGAAATGCGAATGCCACGCCAGCCAAGAAACGGGTTATCCTCTTTCACCGGAAAGTACGGCAACATTTTATCGCCGCCGATATCCAGCGTACGCACCGTCACCGGCGCCGGCGAAAAAGCTTCTAGCACCTGTCGGTAGGTTCGGCGTTGTTCTTCCTCACCGGGAAACCGGTCGCGTATCAGAAACGGGATTTCGGTACGGTACAGCCCGACACCATCGGCACCACAACGCAACGATGGGGTGATATCAGTGAGCAAACCGGTATTTGCATAGAGCGGGATACGAACACCATCCCTGGTTGCCGATGGCAACTGGGTCAAACCCTGCAGTTCATGTGAAAGTTCCGCTTCTTCGCGCTGCAGGCGCAGAAATTCATCGCGGATCGCTTGCGAAGGTCGCACAAACACTCTGGACTGATAACCATCGACGACCAGTTCCTGGCCGTCCAGGCGCCCAACCGGTAGATCATCAATCCCCATTACCGCAGGAATACCCAGGGCACGGGCGATAATGGCAACGTGTGAAGCGCTGGAGCCCCGCGCAGAAACCACACCGACAAGCAGATTGGCGGGCACTTCGGCAAGCTCTCCCGCGCTGACGTCTTCCCCCACCAATATGGTGCCTGGCTCGAATTCCCTGGCAACAGGATGAATGCTTTGCAGGTGCTGCAGGATCCGCCTGCCCAGATCGCGCACATCACTGGCACGCTCACGCAGGTACGGGTCTTCCATGTCATCGAAAGCGGCAACATGTTCGGCAATTGTGTTGCGTAAAGCGCCGGGCGCCCAGTTACCGGCCCTGATACCGTCTATGGTTCCACCCATCAGGTTTTCACTGCGCAACATAAGGACCAATGCATCAAAGAGCGCAATATCCTCAACCGGCAGCAAATCCACCATACGCGCCGACATCGAGCGCATATCCTTTTCCACCGCAGCAACCGCGGTACGAAACTCGGCTATCTCGGCATCGATATCATCGTGCGGTCGATCTGGAATGGCCTCCAGATTAGCCAGTGGATACACCACCCGCGCCACCCCAACCGCAGCACCCGGCGTGGACGATATTCCTTTGAGGGCGTAGCGTGACTCATCGGATTGCTGCAACAGACGATTGATCTCACCACTGGCACCGGCATGACTGATGGCGCCTGCCAGTTGGGCCGCCAGCGTAAACAGAAAGGTTTCTTCCTGTTCGGCAAAGCGGCGCCGTTCGCGTTGGCGCACCACCAGAACACCCAGTACATTCCTGTGCTGGATAATCGGTACACCGAGAAATCCGTGAAAAGGTTCTTCACCGATTTTACTGGTGAACACGTAGGCAGGATGATCTGAGGCATTATCAAGATTCAGCGCCTCCTCACGACGTGCTACCAGACCGACCAGTCCCTGCCCGGCCCTCAGACGCACTTCACCCACGGCGTCAGAATTGTAACCATCAGTTGCCATCAGCACGATCTGTTCAAGCTCGGCGTCGACCAGATAAACGGAGCAGACGTCGACCACCATCGCCTGCTTGACGCGGTTCACAATAATCGAGAGCGCGCGCGGCAGATCGGGCGCGCGGTTCACTTCCTGGATGGTTCTACGCAGGGTATCCAGCAAATCTCAGATTCCGGTCAGAATGGGACAAATGCTGATATCCCGTGTGTATTGATCAGCGAACAACAGAAGAATGCGGTACTTCGCCTTCTGAAAAGATCAGGGGTGCCAACTCATTCAACGCTTTCCTGTATACCGTGCGCTTGAACGACACCACTTCGTCGAGCGGGTGCCAGTAGTCAACCCATCGCCAGTTATCGAATTCGGGCTTATCACTCAGATCCAGCCGCACGTACCTCTCCTGGCTGACCAGTCGCAACATAAACCACACCTGCTTCTGACCGACACAAATCGGCTTCTGGTGCCGACGGATAAAACGTTCCGGCAGACGGTAACGCAACCAGCCACGGGTTGCACCCAGAACATTGACATGCTTTGGCTGCAGACCGATCTCCTCTCCGAGTTCACGGTACATAGCCTGCCTGGGTGTTTCCCTTGCGCGAATGCCGCCCTGCGGAAATTGCCAGGCGTCCTGCCGGATGCGGCGGGCCCACAAAAGCTGTCCGTCCGAGTTCGTCAGAATAATGCCAACATTTGGCCTATAACCATCCGAATCAATCACTTGTGAGCTCGTTTGCCCAGTAGTTAAGTATCGTTCCATTTTACACAGAGCAACAAAAGGCGCAAATCAGCAAACACTGATTTACCTTTCAGAGTAACGCGACTATCCTGAACACCTCATCTGGCAACCAGGCATAACGACCACAAATCATGGCCTTAGCGCTCTTTGACCTGGATAACACGCTGCTCGACGGTGATAGCGACTATCTTTGGGGCTGTTTCCTGGTCGAACACGGAATCGTCGACGGCGAAGTCTATGAATCTGAAAATCGTCGCTTTTACGACCAATATGTGCAAGGTTCACTGGATATTCATGAATTTTTGCGCTTTCAGCTGAAACCCCTCGCCACCCACACACGCGCTCAACTGGAACAATGGCGCGAAAAATACCTGTCGGAAAAAATCGATCCAATATTGTTGTCGAAAGCCAGGGATCTTCTGGAGCAGCACCGCGCCAGGGGGGACGAACGGCTGATCATCACCGCGACCAACCGTTTTATCACGGAACCAATAGCCCGGCGATACGGTGTTTCCCACCTGCTGGCGACGGAACCGGAAATCGTCGATGGCGAATACACCGGCGGCGTTACCGGCACACCCTGTTTTCGGGCCGGCAAAGTTGAACGTCTGCACTCCTGGCTACAACAGCATCATCAGGAATTAGACGGAAGCTGGTTCTACAGCGACTCTCACAACGATCTGCCCCTGCTTGAACAGGTTGATCACCCGGTCGCCGTCGACCCCGACGACACACTGAAATCCCATGCTCGCCGACTGGGTTGGCCAGTCATCAGCCTGCGGTAGTTTCCTTGCACCAGACCCGCACCAGGCCCCTGCTGTTAACCCTGATTGCCACCACCTTGCTGGGTGGCTGGTTCAGTCTCAACAGCGGTTCTGTGCCGGTTGAGGTATGGGACGCCATTCAACACCCACAGACACTGAATGCTCAAGTACTCTGGGAACTGCGCCTACCCCGGACCCTGACGGCATTTATAACCGGTGCCCTGCTCGGCATCGCCGGTGCACTGATGCAAGTCCTGTTACGCAATCCGCTGGCCGACCCCTATATTCTGGGTGTTTCCGGTGGCGCATCGGTAGGCGCGCTGCTTGCCATACTGGCCGGTGCCGGCTCACTGGCACTTCAGTCCAGCGCCTTTGCCGGCGCTCTTTTTTCCACCCTCCTGGTTTTCTCACTGGCCCATGGCCGTGGCAACTGGGATACCACGCGCCTGTTACTTACGGGTGTGGTTCTGGCAGCAGGCTGGGGCGCGCTGATCAGCCTGTTACTGGCCACCAGTCCCGGCACCCATGTGCATGGCATGCTGTTCTGGCTGATGGGCGATCTCAGTTCCGCAACCGTCCCGGTGACTGGCAGCCTGGTGCTGATTCTGATCGCCCTTCCGGCGTTGCTGCTTTCAGCTTCGCTGAACCTGCTGTCAGGTGGCGAACTCAAGGCCGCCTCACTTGGTGTCGCCATCGGCAGGCTACGCATCACCATCTACATCCTGGCATCGCTGGCGACAGCCACCGCTGTGACCCAGGCAGGCAACGTCGGCTTTATCGGACTGATTGCACCGCACATACTGCGCCTGACCGGCGCACGCGATCATCGCGTGCTGCTGCCGGGCGTCATTTTCCTCGGCGGTACGCTGCTGCTGGTTGCAGATGCGCTGTCACGTATAGTGATTGCACCAGGCCAGCTACCGGTGGGCATATTAACGGCGCTGATTGGCGTACCGCTGTTTCTCTATTTACTCTATCGCTCCGGCAGCACATACGATGCCTGACCTGCCCCCCTTACTGAAATGCAGTGCTCTGGATATCGATATCGGAAGCATTGTCGTCACTCGGGGACTCGAATTCACCATCGAACCCGGCCAGTGCTGGTGCGTGCTGGGTCGAAACGGAATCGGTAAGACCACACTGCTACACACACTGGCGGGTTTGCGTGCATCTGCGCCCGGATCGATCGAGCTGAACGCCACCCCACTGCATCAACTCAGTCGTCGGGAAGTGGCTCGAAAGCTGGGCATTGTGTTGCAACATTATGAAGATAACTTTCCGGCAACTGTTATGGAAACCGTACTTCAGGGACGACACCCCCATCTGCACAACTGGCAATGGGAAAGCGACGAGGACCATGCCATAGCCACGCAGGCCATGGTGCAACTCGGCCTTGGTGGCTACGAGACGCGAAACATCCAGACCCTGTCCGGCGGCGAACGCCAACGGGTAAGCATTGCAACACTGCTTGCACAGCAAACGGAGCTGATGTTACTCGATGAACCCACCAATCACCTCGACCTCCACCATCGCGTGCAAGTCCTTGACACACTGGTTTCTCACGGTAGAGAAACCAACAGCGCCGTGTTGATGGCACTGCACGACATCAACCTGGCGGCGCGTTTTGCCGACCATGTCCTGCTTTTGCTGGGCAATGGCGAAAGCCGTCTGGGCAGGAAAGAGCAGATACTGGAAACAGCAGCGCTCGAACGTCTGTACGACCACCCGCTGACCCGGGTAGAAACACCTCTGGGACCAGCCTGGCTGCCTCGATAATGCTTAAGGTCAGTTAACACAGCTGGAAATCACGTCGGATTACTTAACACCGGACAACACCGGGCCTGCGCAACCCAGCAGACTAAAAAACTGTTTTAAAAATATTTTTTATTCGCCCCAAAAAAGTGCGGACGCATACGCGTCAGAATAATTTACAACGACAACATCCGCACAGACATAAAAATGAACTAACCTCTTGAAAGTGATATAATTTGGCCATCAGGCACGCGATTTGCTGAATTTCCATACAACAGCCATTAGAAAAACAAGAATGATAAAATGAGCCATCTGGAACACAAACCTGCAAGCAATGAAGCAGCAACAGCTGCTGCTGTCGAGCGCAGAGAAAAGCAGGATCGCCGACGTCACAATTGGCGCACCGTCACCTACTGCGGTTTCCATGCACGTGGTCGCAGACGCGATGCCCGCCGCAGCGGACAGAATTACTACCTGGACTGGTATGACCCGAAACTGGTTTTCACCGGTATTGCAGTCCTGCTCATGAGTTGCCTGGATGCCCTGTTCACCCTGACCCTGCTCAGCAGGGGTGCCAACGAAGCCAATTACTTTATGGCACGACTGCTGGAAACAGGGGACGGATTATTTGTTGCCGTTAAAGTGGCTGTTACCGCATTCGCCATCCTGTTCCTGATGATGCATTCCCATTTCCACGTGTTGCGGATAACCAGCGGAAAACACCTGTTACAGCTGGCTGTAGTGGTGTATGGACTACTGATCGGTTATGAATTGATTTTACTCGGGATAATAAGAGGTTAACGAGGAGGGATTGACTAATGACAAATAAAATCAACTGGCAAACAGCCGCAGCCACCAACGACGCCGGTTCCCCGGCTGCGGCACTGGCGCTTGCAAATCGACTGGCGGCAGTTTGGAGAGGATCCAACCGGGCAGCGGTGGACTATCACTATAACCACAAGAAACACCGAGATTATTCGGGTCAAAAATTTTCACGAAGCTAGGTGCATTGACATCATCCACATAAACAATGCCGCAATACTGTTCTTCGTGCTCACGGCGTAACAGCGCGTCCACCTGTTCAATAAATTGAATCACGTCATACTCAGACACGGTATCCGTGGGCGGCTCTTCGCCCACGGCATAGAGATACCAGTCCCCAGCCGCATCATCACGCAGCCGCTGCCACAGCTCGTCCAACTGCTCCCAGCGCAGCACCCCGGAAAAACTGCCCTTGAATGCATCACGGAAACCAATCTGTTCACTATCCATCGAATAACCTGCAAAACATCGAGCGCTCATACTCCTGCCCGGAGCGATTCGGGCCACGCCGCTGTAAAATGGTACGTTTATAACACATTTGCCGCCATGTCTTCGACATCGAGCAGCGAAGAACCGCGGTAAGCGGTAACGTCCGGGGGAAATCACCCTCCGCCGTGCACAGGGCCGGGCCGACCGGCTTTCAAGACAGCAAACGCCTTACCCGACTCCAGTCAAAAGCGGGGCCGGGATCTGTTTTCCGCCCGGGTGCAACATCACAGTGCCCGACAATATCCGCTTCCCCGATGGCAGGGAAGCGGTCACGTAACGCCCGAATGAGTTCCGCCAGTCGCTGGTACTGTATGTCCTCATACGGCTCATCGTCCTGGCCTTCGAGTTCGATACCAATGGCAAAATCGTTACAGGCATCCCGGTTCTGGTAACAGGACCTGCCAGCATGCCAGGCGCGCCCCGTGAGCGGGACGTACTGCACCAGTTCACCGTCGCGACAAATCAGGAAGTGTGAAGAAACCCTGACATCCCTGATCTCTGCGAAATAGGGATGAGCGTCGGCATTCAGCTGATTGGTAAAAAAGTCATCAATCCAACCGCCACCATACTCGCCCGGCGGCAGGCTGATACCGTGAACAATGATCAGCGAAACTTCGCAACCCTCGGGTCGATCGTCGTAGTTTGGCGACAAGACCCGGCGCGCATCGGTCAACCAGGCACCATCGGCCGTCAATTTCATTAAGTTTTCCTCAATCCAGGGCCAAAGCTATTATGGAGTCTCTGGCTATTCCGTTACAATGCGGCCTTTGTTCACAGCATTCAGGTGTCACAAGGAGCATTTGTGAAGTCGTTTAGCCTTGTTTTTGCCCTCTCCCTGGGGCTGATCACAGCTGCAGTTGCAGAAACCCGTTATGTCAGCGATCGCCTGGAAATCCAGATGCGTACCGGCAAAGGTACCCAGTTCCGCATTCTGCGTATGCTGCCCAGCGGCACCGCACTGGAAGTGCTCGAAACCGATAAAAGCAGCGGGTATACACGGGTGCGCGCACCGGGGGGCGTGGAAGGCTGGGTGCTCAGCCGTTTGTTGATGAAAGGCCAGGCAGCACGTGACAAACTGGCGGAAGCGGAGAAAAGACTGGCGCGCCTGGAGCTGGAGAATCGCAAACTCAATACCGCATACGACGAACTGAAAAAAGAAAAAGGCAGCACGGACCAGGAACGTGGCAGGCTGAATAAGGACAACCGGAAACTCAGCCAGGAACTCGAGGAAATCCGCCGCACCGCTTCCAGCGCGCTGGCAATAGATGCGGAAAATGACGAACTGAAAAGCCGGATTGTCGCCTACGAAAGGCAGGCGCAGACCCTGCAGCAGGAAAATGAAGGTTTAAAAGACCGCACTGCGCGTGACTGGTTCATGGTCGGTGCCGGAGTAGTGATCCTGGGCATGCTGATTGGATTAATCATCCCGCGTATCCGCTGGCGCAAGAAATCCAGCTGGGACACGCTCTAGGAGCCTGTCAGACTTAGGCTGATTCTATTGCGGCGGCGCCCCAGGGCACCCTCTCTTGCTCCGCAATTCACCTTGCGGGAGAGCGGCCCAAATCGTAACGATTTGTTCTCCCTCTCGCCTCGCTACGAACACCTAAGTCGACAGGATCCTGGAAAGTTTGCGCTTGTAAGTACTCAAGCAATACATCGTGCGAGGGAGCGAACCGCCTGGCCGCGATATCGCACCGCAAAGCGGCGCGCCTACAACTTCGCGTTGCGTATTTGCCGACTACTCGTCTGTGACGCAACCCTCAGACGCGTCCTTCACATTCTTGATGTACTTAAACAGGGTGCCACGTGCGGCCTTGTAGGGAAGCATTCGCCACTCGGCTTTTCGATCTGCCATCTCTCCGTCGCTGACATCCACATCCAGTCTGTTGGTTTCAGCATCGATACTGATGACATCACCGTCGCGTATCAATCCGATCGGTCCACCCTCCTGGGCTTCCGGCACCACGTGGCCGATAATGAATCCATGCGAACCACCTGAGAAGCGTCCATCGGTGATCAATGCAACGTCCTTACCCAGGCCAGCGCCCATAATGGCTGAGGTTGGTGTCAGCATCTCCGGCATTCCCGGTCCGCCCTTGGGGCCTTCGTAACGGATAACCACCACGTCGCCTTTGCGGATCTCCCCCTTCTCGAGACCGGCCAGCATGTCTTCTTCACAATCGTAGACGCGCGCAGGCCCGGAAAATTTCAGGCCTTCCTTACCGGTAATCTTGGCCACCGAACCACCGGGTGCAAGATTGCCCTTGAGAATCTGGATGTGCGCAGTTTGCTTGATCGGTTTATCCAGCGGCATGAAAACATCCTGTCCCTCGCTCAAGCCCGGTAGTTGTTCGAGATTCTCTGCCACGGTTTTTCCGCTTACCGTCACACAGTCGCCATTGATGAACCCCCGCTCCAACAGGTATTTCATCACCGCCGGTGTACCACCAACATTGTGCAGATCCTCCATGACGTATTTTCCGGATGGTTTGAGATCTGCCAGCAAAGGCACCCGATCACTGGCCCGCTGGAAATCATCGATAGTCAGCGGCACATCGACAGACCGCGCCATGGCGATGAGATGCAGCACCGCGTTGGTCGACCCCCCCAACGCCATCACCATCACCAGGGCATTTTCGAAGGCCTCCCGGGTCATGATATCGCGCGGTTTGATATCCTTCTCCAATAAATACCGTATCGCGTGCCCCGCCTGCAGACACTCCTCCAGCTTGCCGGCATCCACCGCTGGCACCGAAGAACTGTAAGGCAGGCTCATGCCCAGCGCCTCAATAGCAGACGCCATGGTGTTGGCGGTATACATGCCACCACAGGCACCCGGCCCCGGGCAGGTATGTTCGACGATCTGCTGGCGATCATGATCGTCTATCTTGCCGGCAATGAATTCACCATAACTCTGAAAGGCGGTCACGATATCCAGGGTCTGGTTGTGCCAGTGTCCGGGTTTGATTGTGCCGCCGTAGACCATCAGCGAGGGACGGTTGATGCGTCCCATGGCGATCACCACTCCCGGCATGTTTTTATCGCAGCCTGGAATGGAAATATTGGCGTCATACCATTGCGCAGCCATTACCGTTTCAATGGAATCGGCGATGATATCGCGCGACTGCAGCGAATAACTCATACCCTCGGTCCCCATGGAGATACCGTCACTGACACCGATGGTATTGAAGCGCAGGCCGACCAGCCCGGCCGCCTGCACACCTTCCTTGATCCTGGTCGCCAGATCATTGAGGTGCATATTGCAGGTATTGCCTTCCCACCAGACGCTGGATATTCCGACCTGGGCTTTGCCCATATCCTCCGCTGTAAGCCCGGTTCCGTACAGCATGGCCTGTGACGCGCCCTGCGAGCGCGGCTCGGTGATCCGTGCGCTGAATCGATTCAGTTTATCTGACATTTTCCTGCCTCAAGTAAATATGCTGGCGCATTCAAAGCTGCACATTGTACCTGTCACAGCCAAACCCTCCAATCAGCCGGCACCGCTGGTGACCGACAGATTCCACTATTGGTATTTTTATTTCAACGACATGCACGCGAACCCGAAAACGCTAGCGGACCACGGATCTGCGCTGCGGCGATATGCCGCATGTTCACTCATCGGCACGATTGATAATATCGACCGACCCTGCCGCATGTAAGACAGCGGGCCGAAAAGCAAAAATCAAAGAACAAAGCAAAATTTAGAGGTTGTATCGATGTTCCCCATTAGACACACAGCATCCCGTGGGCTGATTACAATAAGCCCCCTGTTAATAAGCATTTTTTCTGCAGGCACTCATGCCGAGCAGGCCCGGCAACTACCGGAAATGACCGTCGAAGGCGAGTCAGTCGCCGGACCCGCGATATTCCAGATCGATCTCGAGCAGGCGCCGGTCACCACACCGGACGCCGCAGAACTGCTGCGACGTGCTCCCGGTGCCAACGTCAACCGCAATGGACCGCTGACCGGTATAGCGCAGTACCGCGGCATGTATGGCGACCGCGTCAATGTTCAGGTCAATGGCATGAACATCACCACCGGCGGCCCCAACGGCATGGACCCGCCGCTGTCCTATGTACCCCGCGGCCAGCTGGAATCGCTGGAGGTGATTCGCGGCATAGCGCCGGTCAGCTCCGGCGTGGAAACTATCGGCGGTACCATTATCGCCAATGCGAAATCGAGCAGTTTCGCTACGGAAGACCGCATTACCCCGGTGTTTGACATCAACAGCGGCGGCGCAAGCGTCGATGAATCCACCACAGTGAGCGGTATCGCCAGCGTGGCCAACCGCAACCACCGTCTGCACGTCTCTGCTTCCCGCGACGATGGCAATAATATCGAGATCCCGGACGGCAAGATCAAACCCTCGCGTCACGAACGCAATAACTATGCTGCGGGCTACGGCTTCCGCAACCGCGGCGGCCACGAGTTTTCGTTTGACGTCCGCCACAACAATACTGACCCGACCGGTACACCCTCGTTGCCGATGGATATCAAATTCATTGATACCGATATCGTACAGGGCGAGTACAAGGGGTCTTTGGGTGACTATGCTTTACACGGCCAGCTCTACTGGAGCGATGTCAACCACGAAATGTCGAACTTCGAATTGCGCGATCCACCCATGCCGACAATGACTCGCCTCAACGATGCCAAGAGTGACGGCCTCGGGTATCGCGCCGACGTTGGGATTCCGCTGGCTTCGGGCACCCTGCTGGTTGGCGTCGACGGACACCTGGACGATCACGACGCCACTGTGACCGACCCCATCAACAACCCGGCTTTTCGGGTAGAAGCTTTTAACGATGTCGAACGTGATGTCCTCGGTTTCTTTACCGAATGGAACGGCGACATCGCCAAAAGTTTGAACATGCAGCTGGGCGCACGCTATAACCGTGTCGAAGCCCAGTCCGGGCAGGTCTCCCACTTCATGGCGATGATGAATCCGGCCATTGGCACCCTGCAGAACCGCTTCAATTCGGCGGACCGGGACAACGACCAGGACAACTTCGACCTGGTTGCCAAACTGGATTATGGCCTGACGTCGCAGATCAATCTTATCGCCGAGGGCGGCATGAAAACCCGCGCACCCTCTTACCAGCAGCTCTATCTCTGGGTTCCCCTGCAGGCCACCAACGGTCTGGCCGACGGGCATAACTATGTCGGAGATCTCAACCTGGATTCCGAAAAAGCCTATGAAGCCGGTTTTGGACTCGACTGGCACGGCAAGCGTGTGTATGCCGCCCCGCGGGTGTTTTACCGCTATGTCGATGACTATATCCAGGGCACGCCATCAACAGACCCCCTCGTAATCGGCGTGAGCACCGCCAACGGCGATCCCAACCCGTTGCAGTGGAGCAATGTCGACGCCAAGTTCTATGGTGCTGACATGGACTGGGGCGCGACCATTACCCCGAACTGGCGTCTCGACGGCGTGGTCAGCTATGTGCGCGGTGAGCGCGATGATATCAACGATGACCTGTATCGCATCGCACCGCTCAACGGCAGCGCCACCCTGACCTACAGCCGTGCGAACTGGTGGGCGGGTGTCGAAGGTGTCGGCTATGCCAAACAGAACAAGGTCTCGGACACCAACGATGAAGAGAAATCCGACAGTTACACGCTGCTGAACCTGCGCGGAGGCATCAACGTGATGCGCAACCTGGCGATCAGCGTCGGTGTCGAGAATGTCTTCGACAAGGACTACGAGCCCCATTTGTCCGGCATCAACCGGGTGGCAAATTCAGATGTAGCCGTCGGTGACCGCGTTCCCGGCCCGGGCCGCAATTATTTTGCTACCTTGCAGTACAAGTACGACTGAAGACAATTCCCCGCCGGCAGGGATGCAGGTAAGTGCAGGAGCGGCCTCAGAGCCGCTCCTGCAACACAGCCACCAGCAAATATTGTAGACTGGCCTGCTTATGAAAAACCCCATAGTTCAATCAATCACGGCAACCATGCTGGTGTGCGCGGCACTGTTACTGCCGCTGGCATCAACAGCCGATCCACTGCAACAGTCAATCTCCCTGGGCGGAAAAAACAACCGCCAGGAACAACTGACCCAACAGCGCATTGATCAGCTCAGTGATCAGACACAAGCCATGCTGGATGAGTACCATGTGCTCAACCGTGAACTCGATGCGTTAAACGTTTACAACGATCAGCTGCAAAGACTCACCGTCTCCCAGGAAGAGGAAAAGGCGCTTATCCACCAGCAAATGGAGGATATCGAGCTGACGCAGCAGGAAATCGTGCCGCTCATGCTGCGTATGATCGGGCGCTTAAACGACTTTATCGTCAATGACAGCCCGTTTCTGCGCGGGGAGCGTTTGCAGCGGGCCAGCCTGTTGCGGGATCTGATGGACAGGTCGGATGTTTCAGTGGCCGAAAAATACCGCCGGATACTGGAAGCCTACCAGATTGAGCTCGACTATGGCCGCACCCTGGAAACCTACCGCGACGAGCTTGAAATCGATGGCAATCCGCGCACCGTGGAGTTTCTGCGGGTAGGCCGCGTCGGCCTGTACTACCAGACCCTCGACGGACATCAAGCCGCATACTGGGATACCCGGGAGCAGACCTGGGTTGCCGTCAAGGCCAGTCAACGCCTTGCCATCCGGCGGGCATTGCGGGTCGCCAGCCAGCAGGCCGCGCCGGAACTGCTCGAACTTCCCGTTGCCGCTGCGAACAATCATGACGTTGAATAGCCTCCGACTGTTTGGCTGCTGGCTGCTCATTTTCGGCAGCCTGCCGGCACTGGCAGACCACCCGACTGACCTCGACCATTTACTGCGCCAGGTCAAACAGGCCAGCGACCGCGAGAGCAGCGTTCGCCGCGAACGGGAAAAACAATTCCTGTCGGAAAAAACGGACCGGCAGGCCATGCTCGATAAAGTACGCCAACAGGTCCAGCAACAGCGCAGCCGCGGCGAACAACTCAAACAGCAGTTTGCCGACAACGAAACGGCTCTGCAGGAATTGCAGAAAGAGTTAAACACCAGGACCGGAAATCTTGGCGAACTGTTTGGCACGGTACGGCAGTCGGCAAACGACCTGCACGCCCTGTTACAGGATTCGCTGGTCAGCGCGCAATTCCCCGGGCGCGCTGAATGGTTCGATGTTCTGGGTAAAAGCAAGAAACTGCCCAACGTCACGGAACTGGAACGTTTCTGGCTGCTCATGCAACAGGAGATCGAGCAGTCCGGTGTGGTCAGCCGTTTTCAGGCGGCGGTAACAGACGCGGCCGGCAACACGCAAAACGAAGAGGTGATTCGCGTTGGCGTTTTCAACGCCATTTCAGGCGATCGTTTTTTACGTTATCTGCCGGAAAACGGCCGCCTGGTCAGCCTGTTGCGCCAGCCGGCGCGCCAGCAACGCAAGCTGGCGACATCCTTCGCCGAACAACAGTCAGGCTACGCGCCCATTATCATCGACCCGACGCGGGGTGGATTACTCGGGCTGCTGGTCCAGACACCCACGCTGCCGGAACGCATTCAGCAGGGCGGTGCTGTCGGGTACATCATTATCGCTATCGGAGTACTGGGCATGCTGCTGGCGGTGGTACGACTGGGTTACTTTTCCTGGGTCGGACGGCGAGTCAAAAAACAGTTACGGCAACCGGAGGTACTGCATGACAATAATCCCCTCGGTCGCGTATTACTGGCTGCCGGCAATGTACATGACAGGGATATTGATGCCACCGAGCTGCTGCTGGATGAAGCGATCCTGCGTGAGACGCCCACCCTGCAACGCGGCCTCGGCTTGATCAAATTGCTGGCCGCGGTCGCCCCCCTGCTCGGACTGCTGGGTACGGTGACAGGTATGATTCTGACTTTCCAATCCATCAGCCTGTTTGGAACCGGCGACCCGAAACTGATGGCCGGCGGAATTTCCCAGGCGCTGATAACCACGGTGATGGGCCTGGTCACCGCCATACCGCTGCTGTTTTTTCATACCCTGCTCGTCAGCCGCAGTCGTACACTGATTCAAATACTGGACGAGCAATCAGCCGGTATCATTGCACAACGGGTGAACCACCATGATTGAGTCTTTATGGTGGCAACTGGAGAACGTACGCGCCTTCCTGGCCATGGGTGGGCCGGTGATGTGGGTTATTGTCGCGGTAGCGGCAGCGATTGGCTTCCTGGTCACCGAACGCCACTGGTATTTGCTGCGCGTATTCCCCGGCGAGATACGCAGCTGTCGTAAAACCTGGCAGCAAGTTTCTCAACGCAGGCAGAATCTGGCCAGGCATGTACGCACAGCACTGGTGTCGGAGGCAAACATTCGTTTGAACCGCTCAATCCCCCTGATCAAGACACTGGTTGCAGTATGTCCGCTGCTGGGCCTGCTGGGCACGGTGACCGGCATGATCCAGGTGTTCGACGTCGTGGCTTCAGTGGGTACCGGCAATGCCCGGGCAATGGCTGCAGGCATTTCCCGCGCCACACTGCCAACCATGGCAGGCATGGTGGTCGCGCTGCCCGGCCTGTATTTCTGCCTGCAACTCGAGCACCAGGTCAAGCGCTCGGTCGAACAACTCGGCGATCAGCTGCGCTTTCCGGGAGGCACCTGCCAATGAGAAAACGTCGCCATAGCGATCAACCCGCGGAAGAATCAGATATCAATCTGGCCCCGCTGTTGGATATTGTCTTCATCATGCTGATTTTCTTCGTGGTTACAACATCGTTTGTCAAGGAATCGGGCATCGAGGTTAACCGCCCGACGGCACAGACAGCAGAACGCCGCGAACACGGCAACATCCTGATTGCCATCGCCCCCAACGGTGAGATCTGGATCGACAAGCGGCCGGTGGATATTCGTTCGGTGCGCGCCGTGGTAGAGCGTCTGACGGCGGAAAACCCGGAAGGATCCGTAATCATTCAGGGGGACCGCGAGGCACAAATCGGATTACTGGTCGCGGTGATGGATCAGGTGCGCAAGGGCGGTGTCAGCAACGTGTCCATTGCCGCCACCCCGCTTGAATGACGATTACCAGACTTACCATCGCGACGCTGTCCGGGCTTGCAAGCGCGGCCGCCATGCTGTGGCTGATGCAATGGCTGGTTACCTCACCGCAACGGAAACTGGCCGCTGTCGAAACCGCGCCCATCATCAACTTCGTGCGACTGAAACAGGAGGAGCAGCTGCGACTCAAAGAACGCCTCCAGGCTCCGCCACCACCGCAACAAATCAAACCCCTGCCGAGACCACAGGTAGATCTCAACCCGGATATAGCGCCACTTGCACCCCAGCTGGACATGGCCATTGATCTGAACCTGCCAATGAACCTGGCAGACGGCCCCTATCTCGGCCCGGTGGCCACACAGCTGGACCGTGACTTCATGCCCCTTTCGCGCCAGCCACCACAATATCCATACAAGGCGGCGCGGCGCGGTATCGAAGGCTGGGTTCGCGTCTCTTTCCGGGTGACAGAAGCGGGCACTGTGGAGGATGTACAGGTACTGGAATCCGAACCTGCCGGCATATTTGAACAGGCGGCGATAAAAGCGGTCTATCGCTGGCGATTCAAACCGCGCATCGTCAACGGCCAGGCAATGGCCGGCAGCGCAGAGCAAGTTGTCGAGTTTGAGCTCAATCGATAGTCATGCGCCACTGCCTGTCAGAACTCAGCACATCCAGACGTCTCCTGACAGCGACAGGCGCTGGGGTGTTGCTGACGCTGTGGGTGGGCATATTTTCTGTCTGCGCAACTGCAGCAGCGGGGCAATCACTGTCCCCGTCGACCTATCAGCAGCTTACCGAGGTTCACGGTCTCATCGACCAGCAGGCTTACGATGCAGCGGCGCTGGCACTGCAGCGACTGCTCAAGGACGTGCAGCAAGGATCATACGCAAAGGCCGTGGTGCTGCAGACACTGGGCTATGTCGAGGTCAGCCGGGAGGCCTATCCCGCAGCAATTCGTGCGCTGGAACAAAGTCTGGCGCTGCAGCAACTTCCCGATAACACCCAGCAGCGGCTGCGCTACGACCTGGCACAACTTTATGTAGAGGAGAAGCGGACCGACAAGGCCGTGAGCATATTGGAAACATGGTTTAAGCAAGCTGACAAGCCCCCGGCCGAAGCCTACGTCCTGCTTGGACACGCCTATGCGCAGCAACAACAATACCGCAAAGCGATCCCGCCACTGGCAAAAGCGATCAAGCTTGCGGATCAACCGCGCGCTGACTGGTACGAAGCACTGCTGGCCATGTATTACGAACTCCAGTCCTATGCAGACTGTGTGCCGTTACTTGAGAACATGATCCGCCTGTTTCCGCAGCGCCATCGCTACTGGCAGCAACTGGCGGGCGTACACCTGGCGCTGAAGGACTACGACGCAGCGCTCACGGCACTGGAACTGGCGTACCGGGACGGCGCCCTGAAAAAGGAGCCGCAACTTATCCAGCTCGTTCAGCTGTACCTCTACAATGGAATACCGTACAAGGCCGCACGCCTGCTCGAGGAGCAGATGCACCGGGGCAACATAAGCAACAATGCACGCCACCGTGAATTGCTGGCACGCGCCTGGTCCAGCGCCAAACAGCGGATGGAGGCGATACAGGCGCTGGAAAAGGCAATATCGGCCGAGTCGGCACCCGAACTGCGGCTGCGCCTCGCGCAGTGGTATTTTGAAGAGGAGCGCTGGCAGGCAGCCGCCGCCATCCTGGAGCCGTTAGTGCGCAACAGGTCCACCGGCGCCAGTGACCAGGCCTGGCTGCTTCTGGGTATCGCACGATTTGAGCAACACGATCGTGAAGCGGCTCGTCAGGCGTTCCTGAATGCCGCACAATCTGCTGACACCGGCGCATCAGCAAAGCAATGGCTGGAATTTATTGGAGACCCCGATGCTGAAGGATGAAGGACTGTGAATCAGACACCGGCAAAAAAAAAGCGGGCCAGGTGGCCCGCGTTAAGTGTCGGTTCAGTGGGAGGGAAGGATAAGAATGACCGAACCGAGTATCGAGAATACTGAGTGGATACAACTCTAACAGGCAG
>Ga0316201_10000619_pt1 | contig 20974 bp, 20 predicted proteins | sample CS6wburrow_MG_FD_204516 | JGI IMG/M metagenome (GOLD analysis project Ga0316201, IMG submission 204516) | Coastal sediment microbial communities from Delaware Bay, Delaware, United States - CS-6 worm burrow | ecosystem: Environmental > Aquatic > Marine > Coastal > Sediment | place: USA... | reverse complement strand
TCCGTATGCTTTTCTCAACAGGGACATGGGGTTGTTCTCACCGTGCTTCAGTTCCAGTCCGCCGGCGATTTGCGTCGCGGCCATGGGACAGTCGGACACGAGGTAATCGGCTTCCATTTTCTTTGCGCGGTTTATCACAGGCCGGGCAATTTTCTGGGACTTGGCATAGCTCGAGTTTCTCACGCCATAAGTACCGTCATGACCGGAACATCTCTCGATGGCGTTGATCTCGGTGCCTGGTACCAGTGACAGAACCTCCCTGGTCTTGGGGCCAATGTTCTGAACACGCTGGTGACAGGGCACATGCCAGGCCACGCTGCCCAGAGGGTTTTTGAACTCGGTATTCAGCAAGTCTGCTTTCTGGCGATGCAACAGGTACTCAAATGGGTCAAACACATGTTTTTTAACTTTCAGGACATCTTCGTCGTCGGGAAACATGAGGGGCAATTCCTGCTTGAACATCAATACGCAGGAGGGTATCGCGGCCACGATATCCCAACCCTTGTCAATAAGGCTGACAAGTTGCGGTATGTTTTTGCGGCGCAGTTTGTCAACCGTTTCAAGGTCGCCCTGTTCCAGCTTGGGCATTCCACAACACGACTCCTTTTCCGTGAGCCTGACCGGGATGCCGTTGTGTTCAAATACGGCAACCAGGTCTTCGCCGATACCGGGTTGATTGAAGTTGCAATAACAGGTGGTGAACAGGGCTGCTTGGCCACGGGTTGGTCCCGCCTCTGTTGCCGTCACGCCCTTTGGCGCATGGTTTTTAAGCCGTTTTCTAAGCGTGTTGCGATGAAAATCGGGTAGATGCGCCTCGGGGTGGACATCCAGTAACCTGGAGGCCATTTTGCGCATGGCGGGACTGTTCTTGGAGGCATTTACGGTTTGATTGATAATCGGAATGCTCGAAATTTTGCCAGCCATGTCCGTGCTGCTAATCAACTTGTGACTGAATTTGCGCTCACCCTTGTTGAACTGTTGGGCCTTGGCGCGCAGCATCAGGTGAGGAAAATCTATATTCCACTCGTGCGGCGGCACATAGGGACATTTGACCTGGTAACAAAGGTCGCACAGATAACATTCATCAACGACTTTCCAGTAGTCGGCTTTTGCGACACCATCAACCTCGAAGGTCTCGGACTCATCGACGAGGTCGAAAAGGGTCGGGAACGCATCGCACAGCGAAACGCAGCGACGGCAACCGTGGCATATGTCATAGACACGCTCCAGTTCTTTCAGCAACTCGGCTTCGTTGTAGAATTCCGGATCCTTCCAGTTCAGCGGATGCCGGGTTGGTGCTTCAAGACTGCCTTCACGTGTTGTTGGTGGCATGTTCATCGTTGCTTTCTCCGATTCAGAGCACTATGACCCCTGATAAAAAGAAGGGCGCAAAAGCGCCCCTCCAGGTTTCGTACAGCGGGGCTGTCAAAAAAACCTTGATTAGCCCATATCGTCCAGGGCTTTCTGGAAACGGTTGGCATGGGAGCGTTCCGCCTTACCCAGGGTTTCGAACCAGTCGGCAATTTCATCAAAACCTTCTTCCCGGGCAGCGCTTGCCATGCCGGGATACATATCAGTGTATTCGTGGGTCTCTCCCGCGATCGCTGCCTTGAGGTTGTCGGCAGTGTGGCCGATGGGTAGACCGGTTGCCGGATCGCCGCTTTCTTCGAGGTATTCGAGGTGTCCGTGTGCGTGTCCGGTTTCACCTTCCGCTGTTGAACGAAATACGCTGGCTACGTCGTTGTAACCCTCGATATCCGCTTTTTGCGCGAAGTAGAGATATCTTCTGTTTGCCTGCGACTCGCCTGCAAACGCGTCTTTCAGATTCTGTTCAGTCTTGGTGCCTTTTAGTGACATTTTTTAATCCTCCTTTAGTAAAAACCGGAATAGGCCATAAGAGATGATAGACCTGTTTTACTATTGGGTGAAATTGTTTTTTACGATGGTTTCGATAGGCATCGCCAATGGTATCATCCGGTGAATTCGCCTTGGTGATGAAAGCCGGTTTAGGGTAGCATTGCTCCCGAAAAGGGCACCGTTGACATATCATGCACAGACTGGCTTCGTTAGCTGTTTTTTTATTAATCGTAACCGTCGTCTCAGCAGTGGCGGGCATGCATTTGGGCGGCGACTGGTATTACATGATGAATAAACCGTCCTGGAACCCTTCAGCGATGGTCACGGCCTCTGTATGGGCCGTCTTGTATGTCTTGATGGCGGTATCCGCCTGGATGGTGTGGGACAGCATGCGAAGTCTTGCACGTGTCGCCCTGGGCTGGTGGGTATTGCAGTTAATTTTGAGTTTATGCTGGTCGTGGGTGTTTTTTGGCCTGCACCGTATCGGCTGGGCGCTGGTCGTTGTCAGCCTATGGATACTTGTGGTGGTGATGGTCATCAAGTTTTTCAGGCCGATAAAGCCGGAGGCCTCCACCCTGATGATGCCGTTGGCAGCCTGGCTGGTATTTGTGTGGGTTCTGAACTTTTATCTCTGGCATCTCAATGGTGGAGGATTGGGCTCAGTGATTTAGTCCGGGTCACTGGCTGTCGAACCACGGACCGGGCTTCACAAGGCCGAATTCAGTTCTGCAATCCGACCGCCATCAATAAAAAAACCTGGTAGTCAGCCGCCGATCAACTGACCGATTCGCCCCGTAAGAATGGCCAGGTAATTGCCCAGCGCATAGCCGATCAGCGCCATCAGAATGGATGCAGGCACCAGGGTTTCGCGGTGATGTGCCGCCACGATCGGAGCGGATGCCGCACCACCGATATTGGCGGCAGAAGCGATTGCGACGGTGTGTACATCAACACGAAAAATCCAGGCGCCGGTGAGTATGAAAAGGCCATGGATCGCAATCCAGACATAGGCCATGGCGATAAAGCCAATCATTTTATCCCAGTCAACGACACTCAGATCCATGGTGGCGCCTACCCTTGCCACGTAGATATAGATGATGGCCATGGCAATCGGTTGAGCGGCGGGCAGTTTGCGCGCCGGGGTAATGGATGCAAGCAGGGACAATGTCGTGACGAGCAAAATCAACCAGGTTCCTGCAGTGATGACGGTGGCGCCGCCAATGACGATGGGTGGCAACATTTCAGACAGAGCCAGTGAAACCCAGGTAAAACCAACGGCAAGCAAACCCAGGTAGAGCAAACTGATCATGGACGGTGCGTCTTCGACGTGCTTGAAATCCGCTGCAGCACTCTCCATCGCCTCGAGACGTCCGTGTGGTACTCTTGCCCAGCGGTTGAAGCGTTCGGCAAACGATTTACTGCCCAGAAGTATGGGTAACCAGATCAGGTAGACCATCTGGTCCGCAGCTGCGGCCATGGTCAGGTGCACCGGTGTCCCCTCGAGTCCCGCATGAGCGGCCGTCATGTTACCGGTTCCGCCAATCCAGCTACCGGCCAGCGTGCCAAAGGCGCGCCAACTGTCAGGAGCCAATGGAAATGAATCTCCAATAGTCAGCGTTTGTCCGAGTTTGTAAGCCATGACGCCGCCAAACACGACGCCGACACTGCCCAGCAACATGACGAAAACGCCCTTGCCCATGATACGCACTGCACTTATGACGTCCACCTTGATGAGCATGAGCACGATGAAAATCGGCAGTCCATAGTGTCGCAGGAAATCATAGGCCGCACTCTGAAAGGGAATAACGCCGAAGTTTGATAGCAAAACCGGTGAGGCATAAATAAAAATCAGGGGCGGCAGGAAGTTGAATAACTTCCAGCGAGTGCTGCGCTCAAGCCAGAACCAGAAAGCTACGACTGCAATAAGTACAGTCATGACCCCTACGGGAGATGTAACGATGCTTGTTGTCATTTTAAATCCGTTTTCCTGTGCGCCGAGCGTATATCATCCAGAAGCTTACAGGCTAAATCAATGCTGTCCAGTAATCGTGGGGTTGCCTGGCTTATTTCGTCGGCCGGCAGGTAAAGCATCGATTCATTCTGTACGGCCTGCAGACGTGGCCAGTCTTCCCAGGCAAGCAGCGCCGGTGCTTCATCGGAGTTTTGCGGGGCTATCATCACTTGAGGGTTTGCACTAATGACGGCTTCACGGCTAATTTGCGGCGCCAGCGATGAAAGGTCTGCAAACACGTTGCGGCCGCCACAAACTGCCAGGCTGCGGCTGATGATGTGTTGGCCATTGATCGTGTATAGCGGACGGGGAGCGATCTGGTAAAAATAATCTACCGGGACTTTACCCGCATTTTGCTGTTGCAGACCTGCGAGCCTGCTACGTAATTGTGCTGCTGTGGCCCGGCCGTCGGCTTCGGTGCCGGCGGCCCTGGAAATATTCTCCACGGCTCCGGCAATTTCCTCCGGCCGTGTAATCTCAATTTGCCAGACCTTGACGCCCAGACGTTCCAGCTTTTGCAAAGCCGTTTGGGGATTTCCGGATTTCCAGGCGATGACCAGGTCCGGGTCCAGTTCGATAATCCGCTCGAGGTCGATCCGGAATGCATCGCCGACACGGGGGATTTTTGCAACGTTTGCCGGGAAGTTGCTGTACTCTACAACCGCTTTCAGGCGCTCTCCAGCACCAGCCGCAAAAACCAGTTCGGCCAGGTTGGGCGCCAGTGTTACGATACGTGCGGCAGGTTTGGCCAGTGACAGCGTCTCGCCGTTGGCCTGCAACAAATTCACTTCAGCAACGCAGGATTGCGCCTTGCCCAGTCCACTCATAAAAGCGAGGACGAGAAGAAACCGGCCAAAAAAGAGCCGGGCCGGGCGCACTGTCATGAAATCACGTTCACCAGGAGCAATATTGCCAGTACAGTAGCCCAGACACCCAATGAGCGCCAGACAAGGTCCATGGAAAGCTTGATGCTCGCCAGCGGACCCTGTAACTGGTCTGCGTAGCCATCGTTGGCCGCGTGGCCGGTTTTGACAATGGTGCGAGCACTGGTCAGCATGAATTCATTGTTTCCTTCGAAAAGACCATGACCCCGTTCGTCGTGATATTTTCTCCACGCACGATACACAGAATCGAAATCCGTTGCGATAGCCAGGGACAGCGTCATCAGCTGGGCGACGGGCCATTCCATGATTTTACACAAGCGTATGAAAAGGTCTTTTTGTTCGTCAAAAAGCTTTACCTTATCTCCGCTTAACAAAACCGACAGCCGGTAAAGCAGGGCGCCGTATATGCCAAGCACGGCAAACCAGAAAATTACGCCGAACCAGCGTTTGAGTGCCTTGCGAAAGACTGCGTCGATCGCGACATCCTGACAGGTTTCACTGTCCTGCGGCACGGGACCATCCAGCAACTCTTCCATGGAATCCCTTTGTTGTTCGTCGCCATCAGCGGTGATCACCGTACGAACATCTATATCCAGGTCGCGCGGACCAAATGTGTAAACCAGAACGGCAATTGCAAGAATAAACTGACCGAGATTGCCCAGGGCTGAACTAAAGACTGAGTTAGCGATCCAGGCGGCGAGGAGCGGTAGTGCAATAATCACCAGGAAACCAAGTGCGCCTGACCATCCGGGTAGTTTTTCGAACTTGTCATTGCAAAAACCTGTAAATGAACTGACCCATTCCAGGCGACGCAGATGGCGAAGTTCGCGCACGAAGTGGCAAAGGATAAATGCAGTGAGAATTGAAATAATAGTCATCGACCTGAGCCCTATTTTAAAGTGTATTTACTGCTCGCAGGAATGCCCTGGAATTCCATTATTATTTTAGCAGGTTGACCGGTAAACGTTCAGCGCACGCTGGCGCCTCACCAGGTCTTCAAGGTCTCCGCCGCCGTTTTTCCTGAACCAGTCAGCCAATAACCTGAAGGCAATGGACACAGGGGGTGACAAGCGGACCTCGTCGTTGATCACCGCCTGTTTCAATGTATCGACGGTAAACCATCGTGTTTCCTCGACCTCTTTGCTGTTACCGCTGCTCCGGTCAACTGCCTCTGCATAAAATCCACACATAGCGGATGCCGGAAAGGGCCAGGGTTGCGAAGACACATAGCGGATATCTGAAAGTTGCACCTGGACTTCTTCGTATACCTCGCGAACCACTGCGTCTTCGAGGCTTTCACCCGGTTCTACAAAGCCGGCAAGCGTCGAGAAATGCTTGGGCCGCCATTTGGCGTTGCGCCCCAACAGGCAGGCATTCTTATGTGTAACGAGGACGATGATGGCCGGGTCTATTCGCGGAAAGGTTTCACGCATGCATTCTTCGTTGCTGCATGCCATGCGGTGACCGGCCGAACGCAACAGGTTGGGGCTTCCGCAAACGCCGCAGAACGCGTGTCGATGCTGCCAATAATGCAGGGCCTTGGCATAAGCCAGTATACCGGCGTGCTTGGCCGCCATATCAAGAGAAGCCCTGCGCAAATCTGCGAACTGCGCATTGGAAAGGTTCCCGAGGATGGTGTCTTTTTGCCTGTCGGTGACCGATACGGCGAAATAAACCCGTTCACCATCACTACCCAGCAGGGTGGGTGGCTGGATGCGATCCGGCTCGGTCAGTTCTGCCGGAGACAGGTAGATTGCCATGGTGCCGTCGGCACCGCGTTCCAAAAGGCTGCGACTGCGCCATAATGGCACCAGGCGCGTACCTGGTTTGGCGAGAGTTCTGGCAACCCACTGTTCATCGTCACGCAGTTCGACTTCCCGGTTCAGGCGAACAGCAGTAAATTGGTTACGTCTTGAGCGAGCCAGGTGGTCCGTGCCAGACGCGTTCACAAGACTCAAACTGAGAACGAAGAGCCGCAACCACAGGTCGTGGCTGCATTGGGATTACGGATCACAAATTGTGCGCCCTGTAAATTTTCGCTGTAATCAACTTCAGCCCCCATCAGGTACTGAAAACTCAACGGATCGACCAAAAGCGTTACGCCTTCATTGGTGATGGCGATGTCGTCCTCACTACTGTCCTCATCAAATGTGAAACCGTACTGGAAGCCTGAGCACCCTCCACCGGAGATGTATACCCGCAGCTTCAGGTCGGGATTGTGCTCTTCCATGATCAGTTCCATGACCTTTCTGGCAGCCGCATCTGTAAACTTGATCAGGTTTGTTGGTATCTGGTTTTGCATTCGGTTTCAGGTTTGTCCTAGTGTGCTCTAACTATGGCGGTTAAATGTGGTTTTTTCAATCATATTACGATGCACTGCCCTAGGGTAGTGGCGCATCATCCAGTGACGGGTCGGCCACTGCCTCGTTAATCAGTGTATTCCACTCCATGGTCTGCTCAACCGGTGCTTTCAGGCTGGCCGACTTCAGCTGTATGGTCAGCCTGCTCGCTTCATACCCTTCGGGCAAAGTAATAAAGCGTTCCAGTTGCTGGAAATACTTGAACTTGAATCTCAAAGCATCGTCGGACTCCGCCAGGAGTTGCGCATTTGTCAGGTGCTCCGCAACGCCGTTACGAATGCCATCGATCCTTAGCACAACTTTTCCGGATATAACCGCGGCCCAGCGCAGGTTTTGCGTAAGACTCAGGGTTATCCGGTAAACCCGTGGTGATTTTGTTGGCAACAACTCAACGTAATGAACGGCCAGGGGCGCCTGTGAACCACTGGCGCCCCCCAGGCGACGGTAAAATTCCAGGTCGGCTTGCAACGCGGCAATTTCATCCTGACGCTCGCGTTCGGACGTCCTCAATAAAGCGTTGGCGCGACGGACAACGTCCACTTCTCGTTCTGCAACGGTTGCACGCCCGCGTTCCTCTGCGAGCAATCCCTTTAAGACCTGTATCTCCTGTTGCAATGAGGCTATCCGTTGTTTGGCATCAATCAACTCGTCGGCGACAAAATACCTGCCAAAATAAAAAACACCCAGAACGACACCGATGACAGGGATCAAAATTAATTGCCACTTGGGAAGCTTGGGATTATTCATTACAAAATCAGCGTTTCCTCAGATAAGAAAAAAGCGGCCGAAGCCGCTTACGTTCCTGTATTCTATTATTGGTTTTGTCAGTCGTTATAATTATTCGGCAAGCCCCAACAGGATGGTTGGCCACTTTATACTCCTCGAAGCAACCTGCGTCAAGTTGACGCGGGCTTTTTATTTAACACTTTGTAACAGAATTGTCTGCTGGCTGGTGCTAAATTGCCGTCTAGTCCTTTCCATCCAGTAGACGGATTGCTGGCCGCGCAAATTCCCCCCCCGTGCGTATGGGAAGGACTACTAATCCTGCCAATAGCACGGATGCCAGGCAGGAATTTTCCAACGGAAGGTCAGCCCTTGATACCTATCATGGGTACCCGAAACAGGGAAGAGTGGCCATGCAACTCCCCTTGCATGGCCGCCAGGTTTTCAAACACGTCAAGCATCGCGATCAGAGTAAGACACGCTCCGCCATTACACGGGACCATACCTGGCGTCATTTAAACACTACGGGCCAATGGTTCCTGGTATTCCCATGCAGCGTAACGTCAGCATATCCCGCCAAGCGGAATGATGCGATTCAATTCGCCGTAACTTTTCGATCGGATTTCGCTTTAAACAACTTCAACCATGGCTGCCGATGATGTGGTCTATCTCGTCGAGCAGGTTTTGCAGCATGTCTTGCAGTTCGCGCAAATTCGAAGTTTCCTGAGAATTGGCGATCAGGTAATGATCGACCACGGAGGCTGCCTGCCCCAGTTTTTCAAATCCATAACTGCCGGCAGAGCCTGCCAGGCGGTGAACCTGTTGAAAAAGCTTGTCACACAGGTCTGTCTCTCCGTTCCGCGTCGCGGTATTGACTTGATCAAGGCACTGAGCGATGGCCTTTCGCTTGGCCGGCATGCTCTCGATATATCGGCGTCGCTGTTCGGCGATCAGTTGAAGTGCTTTTTCAGACAACATGGTCAGGGGAACCTCCTTCGAATACCGCGGCAATCTCGTTGTAAAGAAGTTCGGCGTCAATGGGTTTTTGTAAAAATGCACGTATTCCGTTGCCAGCAGCCTCCGTCTCCATATCGGTGACCCCCGAACCGGATATTATGATGCCCGAGATGTCCGGTTTTTCTGTTCGCAGACTGCGAAACAGTTCGAGACCATTGCCGTCAGTTAAATGTACATCCGTTACTATTAACGGGAAATCCTGTCGCGCGATCAGCTCTTTCGCCTGGGTGATACTGTTGGCCACACTTACGGTTAACCCCCAGTTCTCCAGCACGACCTGGTAAAGCGCAAGGATGTCCGGGTCATCATCCACCCAGAGCACTGAACCGGACAGCGGAGGCATGCTGACATGATCGTTTTTTACCATGGAGCAAGGGATAACGAAACGAAACTCACTGCCTGAACCCGGTTCGCTCTGAACACTGAGTTGCCCGCCCATGCGTTGGACCAATTGGCGTGTGATCGTAAGGCCCAGGCCGGTGCCAGGGGCATTGCCCTGTCCGACACGTGTGAAGGGTTTGAAGATATCCTCAAGATCACCAGGCGCGATGCCCCGGCCCGTATCACGTACCCGAACCTGCAGTTTGTTATCACGGAGTCTGAATTGGACGCTGACGCGGCCCTTTTGCGTATAACGTATTGCATTGCTGACCAGGTTGATAAGTATCTGCCGCAGACGCAACTCATCGCATTCGATATCGATACCGCCTGGTGCGGATTTCACCTCGAAATCTAGACCCTTGGCTTCCGACTGGGTCCTGAACAAAACCTCGATGTCATCAACCAGTCGGTCGAGACTAAAGCGGCCCGGATTGAGTTTTACGTTTTCGTCGCCTTCGCGCGCCTGTTCAAGCAGGTTTTCCACCAGGGTCAGCAAGTGCCATGAAGCTCTCTGCAGGGCTCTTGGGTTTTCTGAGCCGGGTAACTCGGCCTTCAGCAGGTCCGCGTATCCCATGATTGAAGAAATCGGCGATCTAAACTCATGTGACATCGAGGCTATGAATCGACTCTTGGCAGCACTCGCTTGCTCGGCCTGCCGTCGTCGCTGGAACAGTTCCTGGTTCAGGTCTGCAAGTTCCGCGTTCAGGGCCGCACGTTGCTCCGATAGCAGGCTGATTTCATGCGCCCTTTGTTGCAGGGTCTGTTCAGCCTCGTGTGCTTGCGTTACGTCATGTATCACCAGGTCGGCAGAATCTGCGTCGCCAAGTACGTGTATGTCGACAAAGAATCCATTCAACTCCACGTAAGAAAACACCATCGGCTCCGCTGTGCCACTTGCGGTGTCAACCAGAGAACTCAGCGAATCGGGCAGGATGGACCCACGTATCAGGCCGGGCAGCTTCCAGTCCGGTGTCGAGCGGTTGACAGACTGTATCTTCTGTCTAGAATCCAGCGCCACCACGATAAAGCGCTCACGCTTGAGCAATTCGTCACGTATATAGTGCGCAGCGCGCCGGCTGATTCTTCTCATGGTTCAGAAAGGGTTGCACCAAGGGCTGTAAATGCAGTTTCGATATTTTGACCGGTCAGGGCGCTGGTTTGGTAAACACTGAGGGAATCCGGGATAATTGAATCATCAAAACGCCATTCTGCTGTCAGGTCTGCTTTGTTGGCCAGCATGATGGCCGGCACATGTCGGTGCTCCCGGCAAAAATCGTGATACAGGCCCAGCGCTGTCTTGACGGTTGCCGGGCGGGTGCCGTCAACTGCAAGAATGAGTCCATGGGCACCTTTTAAATAACTCTTGATACGCGCCAGTGGGCGTTTATCCGTCTCAAACGGGTCAGCGCCTTCCATGTCCCAAAGCACCAGTTTTATCGGTTCTGCAATGGTGTCGATGATGCGCGTATCTATTTTCACCCCAAGCGTTGTTTGGTAGCGCTCGTCAAACTGCTGGTGAACAAAGCGCCGCACTAGGCTGGTTTTGCCCACTCCAAAGGCGCCGACCATGCACACCTTGGCGCTCTTCATTAGCGTCCCTCCTCAGCTAAGCGCACCGTGACGCGACGTTGTGCAGGATTCTCACCGCCCGGGTTCCATGCCGGCAGTTCAGAACGGAGTTGCTCGGGGTCAACACCCATTCCTGTGAGCATGTCATACACCACTTTTGCACGTTTCTGGGAAATGAGCTTATTCTGTTCCGCGGTTCCCGTACCGTCAACCTGGCCGATTAGTGTAAGTTTCAGATCAATGCCCAGGCTGGCTGCGTCCTGAAAAAGGTCCGGTAATTGCCGGGCAAACTCTTCGAGCGCCGCTGAGGAGTCCGGCGTCAGGTAACCCTGCCTCGTAAATCGAAAAGTGGTTTCATTCAGTTGCGCGGCATGGTCGCGCAGGCGGGCCTGTAACTCTGCAACCAGTGGTTCAAAATCGACCTTCCAACGACCGAAGACACGTGGCTCGGCAGACGCTTCGGCATACCACCCGACATCGGAATATCCGGAAACCAGGATGCGGCCATTCGCCGCTGTCATTTCCACCGAGTCGGGTGCATTGAGTTGCAGGCGGGCAAGTTCAACAGCGTCTTCAGCCTGCAGCCTTGTCCCGGAGAGATCGAGCGCATTGATCAATGGATGAACAGCAACCAGATTTTCAAGCCTGTTTGCCTGGTTACTGTGAAGCATACCATCGACCATAAGCGTGGAGTTATTCAATTCAAGAGTCGTGGAGGAATCAAGCCCCAGTGAATCACGCAGTCTTTGCAACACCAGCGCGGATTCCAGTGACCAGAATGGTTTAAAGCGAAATGCAAGACCCTGATCGGTGAGGCCTCTGGCGGCGAGTACGGAGTCCGGATCCGGGGCACCAGGATCGCGTAAACCTTCAATCATCAGTGTTCCATTTTGCCGGTGGCCCGAAGAGACGACATAACCGGGCTGGTTTTTGAACAGGTCCAGAACCTGGGATTCGAATTTACGCTTCTGATACTCGCCCCAGGTGCGCCAACCACCAATGATGATCAGTGCCGTAATTGCCGCAGCCCAAAAGAAGAAGGCCTTTCTGCGTTTGCCGGACGCTTGCTGTTCATCCAGTTCCTCGCGCAGGGACTGTTTCATCAGCACACGCATGCCCATGTCATTTTCGAGGTCGTCTCCGGTCTCGTCAAAGCGCTCGCCGTAGCGTGCGTGGATGGATTCCAGAAGTTCCATCAGTTCGTCCCGCAGGGCGCGCGGCGGTGTTCCGCTGATAATGCAGGCCAGGATTGCTTCCGGTCCATTGATGACCCACAGGGTACGGTCACCCAGTTCGGCGCTGCGCAATGGATCATCGGCACTCATCCCGAGCGAGTCCTGGATAAATGACTGGATTGCGGTCAGCATCGCAGCCACGGCGTCTTCATCCAGCACCAGGTTTTCATCACGGTGCGCGTGCGCCAGCACCAGCCCGGTATCGCGTGCGATAAGAAACGTTTCCTGCACCGCATAGAGCATCGTGTGGCTCAGGACAATTTGTGCAAAAGGCATACCGGTGCGCGCCGCCTCGAGGCGCCAGCGCAATCCCTTGATCGAAAAACTATTTTCCATCGCGGCGTTGATGCGTTGTACCAGCGATGTCAGTGCATCGGCAACGGCCCGTCGGATGGCAGGACCCATGACCGGAAACATCAACTCGGCGAAAGCGGGTGTATCACGCTTGATCGATGCGCGGATCGCGCGCAGCATCGGCTTTTCAAGCTCGGCCTCGAGAACGGGATCGTTGGCAATATGTTCAAATGCGTCCGGAAGGGCCTCGGCAACGTCCGATGACCGGCTTTTTAAATCTGAGACCCTTTTATCAAGCAGATGCAGACGGCTTCGGTCTTCCCCAAGCAAGAGTTTCTGGAGCCGTTCCAGATCATTCTTGCGCCGCTCTTGCGTTTGTTTTTCAGTAGTCAAGCTGGCACCTCAGCCCGCTGGAAGCCAGGCCTACTTGCTGCGCTTTTCTTTGGACGGTATCAGCCGCGTGGCAATGTCGGTCAGCAACCCCGACAACTCGCCGCGATCGACTTTGTTTTCATCAAGGTCGTCTGCGCGTTTGGATTGTGCCGCCTGTAGTGAACTCAACTCTTTTGCCAGGGACTTTTGTGCTGCCAGCAGATCCTTGCGTACCTGTTTGATTTCATTGTTGAAATCCGACTGCAGTTCGGCCATCTGGTTCTCGGCGTCGAGACGAAAGTCAGCCAGGGACTTGCCTACCTTATTGAGTGCTGCGTCGCGTTCAGCGCTCTCACGGTTGAGCTGGTCACCGGCGTTATCTCGAAACTGGTCGAGCAGTTTTTCGAGTTCAACAATACGTTGTTCAAGGTTCTTCCTGAGCGTGTCACTCTCCTTGGACATGCGCTTTTCGACGGTTTCGAAGCGCTCGTCGACGGCGCGAATCTGGTTGCCAAAGAGGATTTCACGTATCTGATCGACATTGTCGCCGGATTCCGGTGCTTGTTGAGTATCCTGTTTTTTTACTGCCATGGTTTTTCCTCAAGACTTAACGGTCAGCCTGCTCGAGGCGGTAACCGTAATGGTAAACAGATGAAAGTCGCCAACCATTCTCAGGCCGGAGATTGAGTTTGCTGCGCACGCGGCTAATGTGCGTGTCGACGGTGCGGGACTGGACAGCCGCACTTACATTCCAGATATTTCGTAACAAGTATTCTCTCGAGAGGATCTTATCGAGGTTGTCGAACAGCATCCATGCGAGTTCGAACTCCCGGCGTGTGAGCTGGACCTCAACTCCGTCCATGCTGATCGAAATGGCTTTGCGGTCCAGGTGATAACCATCGATCTCGATACTGTCACGATCCGGTTCGGCCAGCCCGCTGCGACGTGCAAGAGAACGGATACGCGCCAGCAGCTCCTGCTGGCGTGCGGGTTTTGTAACATAATCATCGGCACCGGCCTCGAGCGCTGCCACTATATGTTCTTCCTCCCCGCGAGTGGTCAGGAACAACACCGGAACCGGTTCGCGGACATTGTGGCGTATCCACTCGAGCACCTCCAACCCACTCATTTCAGGCAGGTTCCAGTCCAGCATCATCAAATCAAAGCCTTCGTTCTGAATGGCGCGTATGAATTCCGGGCCGGATTCGAATGCCCGGGTTTTGAAACCCGCATCCTCCAGCCAAACCTGGAGCAAGGCTGACTGATCCAAATCGTCTTCCAGAATACCGATCAGAATCGCACCCAAAGTGTTCTCCCCGTTTGTTAAATTACTTCCCTATAAGCTTGAGTATGTCACTGTAATCGCACAATTTACAAGCATTTTTCAATTTCGCTAAATAGGCGGGCCGGTGTAAGCACGATCAGGACCGGTATTATTTTATGTCTAATTTTAACTCTGTATCGCAAAATGTATCTTTTTAAAGGTCAGCCCATATTCTGAAATGGTGCCAGCCAATCCCTCGAACGATCACCAAAAACGAAGAAATGCGGATTTAGATAAATCTTCTTCCTGTTATATTCCAAAGGTGAAGCATCGGTCCTGACAACCTGTCCGCCTGCGGCTTCAACAACTGCTTGCGCCGCCGCGGTATCCCACTCGCTGGTCGGGCCCAGTCTCGGGTAAAAATCGGCCTTGCCTTCTGCAATTCGACAAAATTTCAAGGAACTTCCCATGCTGGTCAGTTCAAACTCCCCGAGACGCTCCAGGCGGATGGCGAGTTCCGGGTTGGCATGTGAGCGGCTACCTACGATTACCGGCGGCTGTGCGGCGGGTTGCCTGACACTGATGACTGCGGCTGTAGCGCTGCCTTGCTGGCGCCACGCGCCTATTTCGCGGGTACCGAAATAACTCGTATCGGTCACCGGGACATGAACGATACCCATGACCGGTTGGTGATTCCGTATCAAAGCGATATTGACGGTAAATTCACCATTGCGGTTAATGAACTCCTTGGTGCCGTCAAGCGGGTCAACGAGCCAGTATTGGCGCCACATTTGCCTGGTTTCCCACGGAATGTCGGCGGACTCTTCCGACAGGATGGGAATTTCGGGCCATTCACTTGAGAGCTCTGCAGTGATCAGTTCGTGACTTGCAAGATCGGCCCGGGTCAGGGGCGAGTCATCGGGCTTTTGCGTGATGCCCATGTCACCGTCGTACCAGTCGAGTATCTTCAATCCGGCACGCCGGCTGATATCGACCAGTTTTGCCAGTTCGTCCCTGTTACCTGTATCGAACATTATGCTTTTTCCTGCCTGAGATAGTCACGGGCGATATAAAGTGCCGCAATGCTCCGGCCCTCGGTACAGTCCGGCCGGTTGACCAATGAACCGAGGTCGGACATAAGCCATGGAACGATTTCCAGTTCCTCCGGCTCGTCGCCTTCGAGTTTTGAGGGATAAAGTTGACGCGCCAGCACGACGTGGGTGATGTGTGTCATGTAACCCGGTGCAAGACTCAGTGTCGTCAGTTCACGCATGTCGTTTGCGCCAAAGCCAATCTCTTCCCTGAGTTCTCTCTGGGCACCCTCCAGTACGGTTTCACCAGGCTCGAGCCGGCCTTTGACCAGCCCCAGTTCGTAGTGGTGTAATCCTGCGGCATACTCATTCACCAGCAGCACTGTCTCGTCATCACGCATAGCCACTACGATGACAGCACCAAGACCTCTTGAGCGCAGTCGTTCGTAGGTGCGTCTCGTGCCATTGCTGAACTCCAGGTCGAGTCTTTCGACCTTGAATAACTTGCCGGGATCGTGTTTGTGTCTATTGAGAATCCTTGGGAGTTTTGGCATGGCGGTCAGGCCTGTTCCAGTTCGGCTGAGAGCGCGGCATGTAAGGCCGGTGTTGCCGCGAGCACGGAGCGTGTGTCGAGACCGGGTTTGAGGCCATCAAGGTCGGTAAACCTGCCACCGGCTTCGGTGACGATAACGTAAAGTGCAGCAATATCGAGTATATTGACATCAGATTCGATGACAGCGTCCAGTTGACCTGCCGCGAGGCGATGATAATGGTAATAATCACCATACCCGCGTGTGCGGTTCGCGTTTGCGAGAATTCGCCCCAGTGCTTTCCACTGCCTGCCAGCGGCCAGGCTCTGGATGTTGCCGGTTGAAATACTGGCCTCGTCGATAGAGGTCACCTTGCTGATGTGCAATTGCCCGTTGGCATTGAAGGCGCCGCCGCCACGTGTCGCCCAGGCCAGCTCATCCATGGCCGGGGCGCAGGACACGCCGAGTATCAGTTCCCCTTTGTGCATCAGGGCGATTTGGGTGGAGAACATGCCGTAGCGTTTTACAAAACTCTTGGTGCCGTCGATAGGGTCGATGAGCCAGAGGTATTCGGTATTCTTGTCATCAGAGCCATATTCTTCACCATAAATACCGTGATTTGGAAATGCCGTACTGATGGTTTTGCGTATGACCTGTTCGGCGCGGCGATCAGCAACCGTGACGGGTGTCTGGTCTTCCTTGATCTCGATATCGAAGTTGCCGCTGTAATAGGACAGGATCACTTCACGGGCGGATTCTGCCGCCTGCAATGCTGCGGCGAGCAATTTTTTCATGTGGGTTTCAGTCATAATTTTTTCGAGACGATTTGATTTTCCGCTGATCGGCGATTTATAAATTACTGCCTGGGTGCACAAGGCGGCTTGCATGGCTGCCCGCGACTGCCCATGATACCAGACTGCGGCAAATGAACTATGAAAGGAAAACAGGTTTGGGCAAAAATCAATTGATCCGCGAACGAGACCTCGCTGTCCTGTGGCATCCGACAACGCAGATGAAAGATCATGAATGGCTGCAATTATTGCCTGTCAGCAGCGGCAATGGTGTATGGCTGGAGGATATGGAAGGACAGCGCTATATCGATGCCATCAGTTCCTGGTGGGTCAATCTTTTTGGTCACGCCAACCCGCATATCAGCGCGGCGGTCAGCGAACAGGCCAATCGCCTGGAGCATGTCATCCTGGCAGGGGTAACCCATGAGCCGGCCGTGCGTTTGGCTGAAAAACTGGTGGCGGTCACACCAGCGGGACTGGAGCGGGTTTTCTTTGCTGACAGCGGGGCTTCGGCAGTCGAAATTGCACTGAAAATGAGTTTTCATTATTGGCGTAATGTCGGTGAGTCGGGCCGTAACCGTTTCGTGACATTATCCAATAGTTATCATGGTGATACGCTGGGTGCGTTAGGTGTGGGTGACGCAGGTCTTTTCAAGGCGGCCTATGAGCCACTTTTGATGGAGCCGCTGGTTGCGCCGAGCCCGGATTGTTTTGCCTTGCCGCGCGAACAATGGGACGCGCATGCAGCGCGCAAGCTGGCCGATATGCGTGAAATTTTTGCAGCGCATCAGGGGCAGGTATCTGCGGTTATCATCGAGCCGTTGGTACAGTGCGCCGGTGGCATGCGCATGTATCCGCCCTCCTACCTGACCGGATTACGCGCGTTGTGTGATGAATACAGGGTCCACCTCATAGCCGATGAAATCGCCGTGGGATTTGGCAGGAGCGGTAGCATGTTCGCCTGTGAGCAGGGTGGTATTTCACCGGATTTCATGTGCCTCTCCAAGGGCCTGACCGGTGGTTATTTGCCCATGTCGGCCGTTCTTACGAGCCATCTTGTTTATGAGGCATTCTATGACGAGTACACGACCATGAGGGGTTTCCTGCACTCGCACAGCTACACCGGTAATGCACTGGCCTGCGCGGCGGCACTGGCGACAATGGAGCTTTTCGAGCAGCGTGATGTGCTGGCCGATAACCGCCTGCTGGCGTCGCAGATGCTGAAAGCCGTAGAGCCATTGCAAGATCATCCACACGTGGGCGATATTCGCCAGACCGGCATGATACTGGCGATGGAAATGGTGGCGCAGCGTGAACCTATGATCCAGTTTGACTGGAAGCAACGGCGTGGAATCAAGGTATATCAATACGCGATGGCCAATGGTGTATTGCTTCGTCCGATTGGCAACGTTATTTATTTTATGCCGCCATACGTGATTAACTCTGACGAGATCAGGCAGTTGGCAAAGGTCGCCATGGCGGGTATCGACGCGGCGACCCGGGACTAATGCTTCTTCAGCCTGATAATTACGGGTCCAGCGCTCCTGTGGGGATACACTGCGAAGTGCGTCTTGCCATGAACACTGACAAGCCAACTGTATCCGCAATTATCAGGTTGAAGGAGAACTAGGCCGGCACTATGCGCCAATCCCGTATTTACACTCCACAGCCGCTGGCGCCGTCAGTTGATGTACAACTCGAAGATGCGGCCAGTCATTACCTGACCCGTGTCCTGAGGTTGTCAAAGGGCGATGTCATTATACTGTTCAATGGTGACGGAAATGACTACCCTGCAGAAATTGCGGAAACCCGGCCCCGGCACGTGCGGGTCAACATCATCGACAAGTGCAGTGCCGCTAAAGAGTCACCACTTAAAATAACCCTGGTCCAGGCTGTCTGTCGCGGTGAACGTATGGACTACGCATTGCAGAAAGCCACGGAACTGGGTGTGATTTGTATTCAACCGTTGATCAGTCACCGGGTCGAAGTCCGGTTGAATCCGGCCAGGCAAGCCAAACGCACGTCGCACTGGCAGAAGGTCGTTACATCGGCGTGTGAGCAAAGTGGCCGCGCCCGTATACCTGAAGTAAAGCAACCGCTTTCTTTTTCTGACTTGGTAACGGCCGATGACAAGTCATCGCGGTTGATGCTGGATCCGCTCTCGGCAAACAAGCTGTCCTGTGTTTCTATCGATGGAAACGCCATATCCATCTTGGTTGGGCCCGAAGGAGGCTTTACCGATGAAGAAATGCTATTGGCCCGCAAAAACGGAATCGCCGGGGTGGCTTTGGGTCCGCGGGTCTTGCGAACTGAAACGGCGGGTCCCGCCGCGATTACGCTGTTGCAGGCAAAAGCCGGAGATTTTTAGACGGAACAGACCAGTTAAAAAATAAAAATGCAGGTCCGTCAACTATCGTATGCGGCCAATTCAACAACACGTGTCAGGTCACCGATTTCCGGTATAACTGCTTCCACATCATCGATGCTGACCATGCTGAATACCGTCTCCGCCTGCTCATCGGCCGGTTTTTCAACCAGGTTTTTCGCACTTGCTTTTTTGAGCTTGGGAAGGCCCTGAATGACCAGCCCGATGTAATTGACCTGAGTGGATTCACCCAGGGTTTTAACGATCAGGATACGGGTTTTCGACGTGATCGTCGTGCCGCCGCCCTCTTTTAACAATCTCTCGTAATTGATAACGGGCACCTGCCAGCCACGCCAGGCTATCTCACCCAGCAGCCAGGCCGGCCCCTGTTTGAAAGGTTCCGGTGAAGTAAAGTTCAGTATCTCGCCCACTGCGCTGTTGGGGAGCAGAACATACCCGTCCGTCAGTGGCGCCAGGATTGAACGGATTTCTTTATCAGTCATCCTGGTCAAACTCCTTGCGTAGCAGTTTCCTCACTTCGTCGATCAGCTCTGATTCCTTGTAGGGTTTGGACAGGTAGGCGTTCGCGCCAGCCTGTTTGCCGCGGTCCCGGTGTTTTTTGCCCGCCCTCGATGTAATCATAATGATGGGTACATTACGGAGGCGGGCGTCTGCGCGCACGTATTCCGCAACCTGGTAGCCATCCATACGGGGCATTTCGATGTCCAGTAGGAGCAGGTCAGGGACACGGTCCTGCATCTGTTCGGTTGCTTCCACCCCGTCCCTGGCGGTGATGACTTCAAAGTCATAGGCTTCCAGTACCCGGGTTGTTACCTTGCGCATTGTGATCGAGTCGTCCGCCACCAGTGCCAGCATTCTTTGTGGTCTGATGTCGATGTTCTCGATCGGAGGCGCGGGTCTCGCGCCGGTCAGCAATGCCTCCCTGATCAACGGGCCGGCGTCGATGATGATCACCACCTGGCCGTCACCCGTGATGGTGCCGCCAAGAATACCCGGTACGCTGTTGATCTGTGGTCCAACCGGTTTGACCACGATCTCTTTGTGACCCAGCAGTGACGATACACGGAAGGCGGCCCGCTGTTCTCCGGTTCTGATCATCAGGATAGAAATGGTGTCTTCACCCAATGGAGTTGTCGGCTCACCGAGAAGCGGTTCCAGGTCAAGAATCGAGTATGACTCGCCGGCAAACTCGTAGACAGGCTTCTGTTGTTCCAGCAGCTTTTGGTAGTCGGCAGGCAACATCCGCGCCACACCGGCAACACTGGCCACCGGAATCATGTAGGGGTGTTCGCCGGCCATCACGCTGATGGCCTGCATCACCGCGAGGGTGAATGGAATACGTATCGTGAAGCAGCTGCCTTTGCCTTCTTCAGAGTCTATCTCAATCGAACCGCCAATCTGCTTGATTTCGTTGTTGACGACATCCATGCCGACGCCGCGTCCTGCAAGGCCTGTAACGGTTCTGGATGTGGAAAAACCACTGTTGAGAATGAGCTGCTTCAGATGCCGGGGTGACGGATCAGCATCCTTGTCGATCAGGCCCTTCTCAATGGCGCGTTTGCGCACTGCCTTGAGGTCGATACCAGCACCATCATCTTCAACGCGCACGACGAACTCGGTGGCCTCGGCAGCAACGGTGATGCTCAGTTGCCCCTCTTCCGGCTTGTCGAGTTTCCGGCGCACAGCAGGTTTTTCAATCCCGTGAGCGACCGAGTTTCTAAGCAGGTGTTCCAGGGGGGCGGTGATTCTCTCCAGTACGTTGCGGTCCAGCTGGTCACCGCCACCGGTCATACGCAATTGCAGGCGAGCTTTCTTGTGGGTCTCCTTGGATGCTGTGCGAATGATGCGCCGCAAACGCGGGGCGATGGTTCCAAAATGCACCATCCGGGTCTGCATCAGGCCTTCCTGCAGGTCCTTGCTGACGCGGGACTGCTGCACCAGCAGTGCTTCTGACTTACGGGCCGACGTGTCCAGCAACTCCTGCAGGTTCAACAGGTCGGATACCGATTCCGTCAGGCTGCGTGATAACTGCTGCATGGATGAGAAGCGGTCCATTTCAAGCGGGTCAAACTCATCCGAGCCGTCCGGGGCTTCTTGCTGATAGCGCGAACGGATCTGGGTTTCGGTCTCTATTTCGAGTTTACGGAACTGTTCCCGCAAGCGTGAAACGGTTACGTCGAACTCCTTAAGGTTTTCGCGTAATTGCCCGACTTGCATCTCGAGGTGTGAGCGGTAAATACTGATTTCACCGGCAGAATTTACCAGTGAG